>JAABUS010002710.1_pt1 | contig 32106 bp, 28 predicted proteins | sample 5560161 | NCBI WGS metagenome assembly JAABUS01 (sample SAMN10711885, study PRJNA513376) | rock metagenome | isolation source: Antarctica rocks | place: Antarctica: Victoria Land, Trio Nunatak nord | collected 2016-01-04 | reverse complement strand
TCTCGGGACACGTTCTTATGCAGTTCCCACACCCCGCGCAGGCGTCCGTAACGGCGAATATGGTCTTCACGACAGGTATCCCCTGGGCGTGACCATACGACCCGCGACCAGCTTCGTCTGCGAGTTGCCGACAATGACAACGGTCAGCATGTCCACGTCCTCGGGACGCAGGGAGCCGAGGTCTGTCAGGGTAACGCTCTGTGCCGGGCGGTAAGCGTCGCGGACGATACCTACTGGGGTGTCGGGTGGCCGGTGCTCCAGCAGGATGTTCTTCACCTTGCCGAGTTGCCAGTCGCGGCCCTTCGAGCGGGGGTTGTAGAGGGAGACGACGAAGTCTCCGAGGGCGGCGGCGTGGACCCGGCGTTCGATCACCTCCCACGGCGTCAGCAGGTCCGAGAGGCTTATGGAGCAATGATCGTGGCCGAGTGGCGAGCCGAGCAACGAGGCCGCCGCCTGGGCCGCCGTCACGCCGGGGACCACCACGACTTCCACGTCCTCCCCGGCAAGCTCCAGCGCCGGTGACGCCATCGCGTAGACTCCCACGTCGCCGCTGGAGACCAACGCAACGCTACCTCCGGCGCGAGCCTCGGACAGCGCCTTCTCCGCCCGTTCGACCTCGTCCCCGAGTGGTAGTGTCAGGATCTCCGTACCAGGCCGCAAGAGGTGGCGGATACGCTCCACGTATTGCGCGAGGCCGACGACCAACTCCGAAGCGGCCAGCGCCTCTTGGGCGAGAGGAGGGATCAGGGCGTCATCCCCAGGCCCCAGGCTGACCAGGTGCAGCCTCCCCCGCACCGGCAACCTCCCCACCGCGACAGTCGCGTTCTTCGACTTCCGCTTCTCCAGGAGCAACTCCGCGCCAGAGGAAAGAACAGCCGCCTCCGCAACGCTCGGGGTGCCGACCGCGCCTTCGACCACGGACGAAGGGTTCGGAACGCTGACCGTCGCAAGCTCCCCGGCGGAGTAGAAACGTAGCGGAACACCGAGTTTCCGGGCGGCCTCCATAAGCCCGGCCTCATCGGACTTCACGTCGATGGTGGCTAGTTCGGCGATGCTCTTGCGGGAAAGTCCGGCTTCCTCCAGAGACGAATCGAGAAGGTCCAGAACCTCTTCAGAGCCCGTGCCCCGGCTGCAACCGACGCCCGCGATGAGCGACGGCGGCCGGTAGACGACCGCCGGGTGCGGTGGCGTAGTGGACCGGTCGGAGATCAGGATGAGCGGCGGCTCAAGCTCCTCAAAGACCACCACGTTCTCCGGCAGCGGACCAAGAGGCCAGCGCCTGTCGGAGATGAGGTTCACCCGCTCCCCGGAGACGAGCGCCGCGCCGACCTCGGCCACGTCCGAGTCCTCTTCCATCTCGAACCCTATCCGTTCGCCGAGTTGGTCGAGGGCAGGTAGAGTCAGGGAATCGCTGGCGGTAGTGATTACCGCTTCGGTACCGAGAGTCTCCGACACGCGTCGGGCGAGCGTGTTGGCCCCGCCATCGTGTCCTCCGGTGAGGGCGACGGCGAATCGTCCGGCATCGTCCACCGAGATTACTCCGGGGTCCCGGTGCTTATCTTCGAGCAGTGGAGAGATCAGGCGCACCACGGCCCCGGTAGCCAGGAATATCACTATCCCGTCGCATTCCGTCCATGCCCGCCGAAGGGCTTCTTTCGGTTTGCCCCCGTAGATTTGGGCGTCCTTCCAGGCTCCGGCGAGGTGTTCGGCATTGCACCGTCCGTTGGCGGTGACGGCTATCAGACCGATCACGGCCTGCTCCCCGACACCACGAAGACCGGCGTCTCGGACGCGAGACGATGCAGATCGCCGACGCCCTTCAAGCGAGACGCCTGAAGGAAGGTCGTCTCCACCTCGAGGCCGCAACCTTCGAGGACCTTTCCCGCAGGAACGACCCGCTCCAGGGTGATGAGCGTGAGTATCACGGAGCGGCGCGCCCGGACGGCGGCGAGCTTGACGATCTCCTCGAAGCCTCCACCGCTACCCCCGATGAAAACGGCATCCGGCTCCGGCAGGTCTTTCAGCGCCTCCGGAGCCTCGCCCTCTACGACCTGCGTATAGACGCCGTGCCTGGCGGCGTTGCAGCGGATGCGCTCGCAGCTTTCGGGGTCGCGCTCGACGGCGATAGCGGCGGCTCCGAGCCGGGCGCACTCAATCGCGACAGAGCCGCTACCCGCGCCAACGTCCCAGATGAGGTCTCCGGCGGTGGGAGCCAGATGGGCGAGGACAAGAGCGCGGACTTCGGGTTTGGTGATCATGCCGGAGCGATGCTCGTACTCCGTCTCCGGCAGCGCCCACCCGCCGCGTATGGCGGGGGTGGAGATCCAACCCTTATCCCCCACCGCCCGCTCCTCGTCCAGTACGAGAACCACGTTTGGGTCCTTCCACTCCATCCCCGCGACCGCCGCCGCATCACCCCGGAACACGCGCTCGTCCGGCTCGCCGAGCCTCTCTGCGACGACGAAGGAGCGCCCCATTCCGTCCAGCGCCTTCGCCAGCCCGGCGGGTCCGAAGTCCGGCGAGGTGAGGATCGCGACCTTCGGATGAGCCCGGCAGACGTTGACGGCGCGGCGCGGTTCGCGGCCGTGAGCACTCACCGTTACGGCGTCGTCCCATGGCAGTCCGGCCTTGGCGAACGCGATCGCCACTGATGAGACGCCGGGCAGAACGAGCGGGCTTTCACCGCCGAACCTCTCGCTTAGCAGGCGGACGATGCCGAAGAAACCGGGATCTCCAGACGCGAGCACCACGACCGCGCCTTCGGCCTCTTCTATCCTCCGTAGTGCTTCCGAGAGGTCTCCCTTCAGGGCGGCGGAACGTCCGGATTCGATGCCGAGCTTCTCGAGATGCCGTTCTCCACCGGCGATGAGCGCGGCGTCCTCGATCAGCTTCCCGGCTTCAGCGCCGAGCGGTCCGCCGTCGAGACCTATTACGGAGATACGTCTCAAGAAAGACTCCAGGCGGTGCGTTCGAGCGCGCCGGGACTCTCTCCAACCGGTTCGAGGGTGTCGAAATCGACCATGATAACGTGGACTTCGAGTTTGCCCTCCGCATACTCGGTAAGGTTCGCGGACGCTAGAGCGCAGAGACGGTTCGGCGCCTCGTGGAGGCCCGCCGCCCGCCACAGTTCGTAGGCATGTCGGGCGGTGTTGGCGTCTTTCATCTGTTCGACGAGTTCCGGGTCTCCGCCGGATTCGCGGGTGATAGCGGCGAGCAGGTCGTTGTTCACTTTCGAGCGGGTCCAGTGGGTCATCATCACGCCGTCGGCGAGCTTGGAGATCTTTCCGGCCATCCCGACGAAGAAGCAGCGCCGAAGCCCGTTCTTGACGGCCTGTTTCAGCGCTTGCCCGGTGAAGTCGCCGACCTCTATGAAGCACACTTCTTCGAGATCCGGTAGGAGACGCATCGCCGCCTTCTCGGTGAGGCCGCCGGTCGAGAGGACAAAATCACCTTGCCCCTGCGCGCCCATGACGTTGATTGCCTGAATGACGCTCGCGGCCCAGGCGGCGGTCGAGAAGGGACGAACGATGCCGGTGGTGCCGAGGATGGAGATGCCCCCGATGATGCCGAGCCGGGCGTTGGTTGTCTTCTCCGCCATCTCTTCGCCGCCGGGGACGCTTATGACAACGCGGACGCCGCATTCATCAGGGTCGAGGACCTCTTTGACGGAATAGGAGATCATTCGCCGGGGCGTGTCGTTTATCGCGGGTCCGCCTACCTCCAGACCAAGCCCCGGCTTTGTAACGACACCCACGCCCTCGCCCCGGTTGAGGTCTATCCCCACCTCCTCCGTCCACGAGACGCGGGCGGTTAAGTGCGCCCCGTCGGTCACGTCCGGGTCGTCGCCCGCGTCCTTCACGACTACGGCTTCGGCCCAGGCTCCGCCTTCGCCCACTTCGCAACGTTCGATCTCGAACTCCACCCGGCGTTCCTCGCCCTTCTTTGGCAGCTTTATATCCACCCGCTCCTGGACCTCGCCCGTAAGAAGCGCTTTGGCGGCGGCTTTGGACGCGGCGGCGGCGCAGCTCCCGGTGGTCCAGCCGAACCGGAGCTTCTCGTCCTTCGCCCTCGCCATGCTGGGGGGCATGGAGGGCTCCCGGATCCTGCGGCTACGGGGCATCGGCTCCTTTCCCAGCTACCGGCTCCAGCCCTGGCTCCGCCTTGCGGAACATGTGCGAGAACTCCGGGCTGTATAGATGAGAGCGCGTCCCCCCGGCCCGCAACCCCGGCCCGATGAGGATGAGCGCCTGCCGTGTGAACCCCGCCTCCCGGATGCGGTCCGCGAGCTCATCGAGGACACACTCTATGACCTCCTCGTCCGGCCAACTCGCCCGGTAGACGATGGCGCAGGGCGTGTCCGGCGCGTAGCCGCCTTCCAGCAACTCATCCTGAAGAGCGCGGGGCTTCGCGGCGGAGAGGAAGATCGCCATCGTGGTCCCGTGAGCGGCGAAGCTCTTTATGTCCTCGTTGTTCGGCATCGGGGTGCGGCTGGCGCGGCGGGTGATGATGACCGACTGGGATACTTCGGGGACGGTCAACTCTCGTCCGATGGCCGCCGCCGCAGCTCCCAAGGATGAGACGCCGGGGACGATCTCCCACTCCAGCCCGAACGCTTCGCAAAGTTCGATCTGCTCCAGCATAGCACCATACAGGCTGGGGTCTCCGGAATGAATCCTCGCCACTTTCAGGTCCTCATGGACGGCCCGCTCGTAGATGTCACGCACACCTTCGAGCGGTATGTCCGTAGACTCGACTATCTCCGCCCCCGGCGAGGCGTGCTCCACGACGCCCACTTGAACGAGGCTCCTGGCCCATACGACAATATCCGCCTCGCCGATGAGCTTCGCGCCCCTCAACGTCAGCAAGTCCGGCGCCCCCGGTCCCGCCCCTATGAACCACACCTTACCCAAACTCGGCCCCTCTCCTCGTAAAGATCACCGTCGACAGGTAAGTCCCTTCCTTCCCGGCCATCTCTCTAGCCGGAAGGAACTTCTCACCCTCCATACCTAACCATGAACCATAGATTGCATCTTCTAGCCGGCCGCTCTCCTCCGCGGTCTCCAACACTTCCGGCAGCCGGCTACCGCCCTTGTAGCACACGACGGTCTCGTAGTCCGAGAGACCGCTTTGCAAGTGCTCTTTCCCGGCGGTGAAAGGCAGTAGTGTCAGGCGCTCGTTGCCTTCCAACAGCACTGTTCCACTCCGCGACGCCAAGTCCTGCATCGCCGTGACCCCCGGCACAGTATCTACTTTAGCTTCAGGTATATGGCGTTTGATAGTCCTCGCCAGATAGGTGAATGTAGAGTAGACGTTAGGGTCTCCTATGGTGGCGAAGGCGCAAGTCTCGCCGTTTCGGAGGGGCTCGGAGACTTCGCGGGCGGCTCGCTCCCAGTTTTCGGCGCGGGCCTGTTCGTCGTCCGAGAGGGCGAATAGGAGACGCCGGATGCGTTCCGGTTCGAGATACGCTCGCACGACCGCCTCGGCCCGTCCTACCTCGCCCGTATCTCCTACCGGGACAAAGATGTGATCTGCCTCCCGCAACTCTCGCAGTCCCTTGACTGTTAGGAGTTCCGGGTCCCCAGGCCCAACTCCGATGCCAACCAGCCGCCCACTCACGCCCTCACCTCCGCGCACCGCGCCGCTGTTCGTACCAGCCGCCGCGCGACTTCCGGCGTCGCTGCCCAATGAGTGTGCAGGTAGCTCGCGTGGACACCACCGGCCACGAAGCCTTCCAGTCCGCGTCCCGTGAACTCCCATGCAGGGTCCTCTACGGCTCCCGGCTCGACGGCCGAGTAGTGGAACTCGTGGCCGCGTAGAGTTTTACCTGATTCCATCAGCGGCGAATCGGTGAGCGCCCGCGCCTCCCGGTAGCCCAGGGTCAGGCGATCCGTCATCCGGGCGGCTATATCCAGGACGCTGCACATCTGGCGGCCGTCGAGTTCACGGGTCAGGTAGAGCAATCCGCCGCACTCGGCGATCACAGGCCGCCCACTCCCGGCGAAGGCGCGGACTTTTTCCTTCATCGGTTCGTTCTCTGAGAGAGCTTCGGCGTAGGCCTCGGGGAAGCCGCCGCCGAGGTAGATAGCGTCGGTCGCGTCGGGCAGGTCCTCGTCCGTGGTCGGGTCGAACGGTACGGTCTCCGCGCCCGCGCCCCGCAGTAGCTCCATGTTCTCCTCGTAGACGAAGCTGAACGCCGGACCTCCTGCAACAGCGACGCGCACCGGCGACTCCTCCGATTCCAGCGCGTCCGGGCTCCACGGTTCTACATGTAGCGATCCGGCGGAGCGGGCAAGGCGCAGGATCTCTTCGAGGTCGCAGGCGCGAGCTACTGCCTCACCCATGACTCCAAGTGACCTACGGGCCTCCGCACGGCGTTCGGCGACCGGGACTAGGCCGAGGTGGCAATCCGGTGTGGAGATAGTGGCGTCCCGGCGCAGGACGCCGAGGACCGGGACGCCGAGCGGCTCGATGGCCTCGCGGAGCATCCTCTCGTGGGTGGAGGAGCCGACGCGGTTCAGGACTACTCCGGCGATCCTAACGCTCTGATCGAAGGTTACGTAACCGTGTATCAGAGCCGCCGCCGAACGGGCCATCGCCCGCGCATCCACCACGAGAATTACCGGCGCATCGAGCAGCTTTGCGACGTGGGCCGTGGATGCGAGCTCTCCGCCGCCGCTCTTACCGTCGAAGAGGCCCATTACACCCTCGATCACGGCGACCTCAGCTCCCCGCGCACCGTGGGCGAAAAGCGGGGCAATGAGCTCCGGTCCCGAGAGAAAAGCATCGAGGTTGCGTCCGGGGCGTCCCGTGGCGAGTGCGTGGTAGGAGGGATCTATGAAGTCCGGGCCAACCTTAAATGGGACGACGCGGTAGCCACAGGCCGAGAGCGCGGCCATCAGGCCCGTGGCTACGGTGGTCTTGCCCACGCCGGAGTGAGTCCCGGCAATTACTATGCGGGGAGCGTCTACCACTCGATCCCTCTCTGGCCCCGGTAGCCCTCGTCCATCGGGTGCTTTATCTTGCTGACTTCGCTCACGAGGTCGGCTATTTCAATAAGCTCCGGCGGCGCGTCCCGGCCGGTTATGATGACGTGCTGGAAGCCGGGACGCTCCTTGAGCACTTCCACGACCTCTTTCGTGTCCACCCACCCGAACTTCATGGGATAGGTGAACTCGTCCAGCAGCAGCATGTCGTAGGTCTCGTCGGCGAGTCGGCGCTTGACCTCCTCCCAGCCCTCGCGAGCCTTGTCCGCGCTCTCCACAAGGTCCTTCGATGTCCACGTCCAGCCGTCGCCCATCTTGAACCAGTCGATGTTGCCAAGCTTCAGGGCGGCCTCGTGCTCCCCGACCCTCCACTTGCCGCTCTTGACAAACTGGTAGACGCCTATCCTGTATCCTCGCGCCCATCCCCTTAGCATGACCCCGAAGGAGGCCGTGGACTTACCCTTGCCATGCCCGGTGTTTACGATGATGAGCGGGCGCTCCCTCTTCGAGCGGCGCCGCAGACGCTCCTCTCTTGGCTCTCTAACCTCGCTCACGCCACGCGCCTCCTCTCGACCAGATCCACCAACGACTCGGCTCGCAACTCCTCCAGGCGCAGACACGACGCTCCGAGCGCGCCCGCTACCTCCCCGGCCATCCCGAGCTTCAAGTATCCGTCCTCCGTATCTACCACAAACGACGCGACGCCGAGTCCGCGCACCTTCGCCGCCATCCCGCGCGGGTCCGGCCCGGAGGTCGCCCGGCCGTCGGTTAGCAGCACGAGGAGCGGACGACGCTCCTTCTCCCGCAGTCGCTCTCTAATAAGGACCTCGGCTGCTTTCTCAAGTCCCGCGGCTAGCGGCGTACGTCCGCCGGTCGGTAGCTCTTCGAGCCGGTGCGCCGCCAACTCCACACTCGCGGTAGGAGGCAGTAAGACCTGTGCTCCGGCTCCCCGGAAGGATATGAGGCCGACCTTGTCGCGGCGCTGGTAGGCGTCGTTCAGGAGCGAGAGGACGGCGCCCTTCACGGCGGACATGCGGCTGCGGGCGGACATCGAGCCGCTCGCATCGACGAGGAAGAGGATCAAGTTCCCCTCCCGCCCCTCGCGGACCTTCTCGCGCAGGTCCTCCGCCCGCACCACCAATCCAGGTCCGGCATTCTTCCGCGCCCTCTGACGCGGCGCCGCCGCGCGAATCGTTGCCGCGAGCGCCACATCCCTTATGCCGTCCGTGGTCTCGCGATCTCCGACGGGATGTCCGAGTCTACCGGAGACGCGGCTCCGGCGTCCGAGCGGCCCGCCTTTACCCTTGTCGGAGGCCTCCAACTGGATCGTCCGGAACGGCTCCGTCGCGGCGTGACTGCGTTCTCCCGAGCCCACCCGGCTCTCGGACGGTTCCCGAGCGGAGTTTCGAGCAGTGGATCCGGAGTCTTCCTGGTTCTTCTCCGGTGGCGAAGCGCCGCCGGGATCGTCGTCCGGCGGTTCTGGGTCTTCCGAGAGACCACGCTCTAATTCCTCGGGGTCTATGCCGGGGTCCTCGAAAGGACCGCGCCTGCGGCGGTGCGAAAGCGCGAGCAGGGCGGCCCGGCGCACGTCTTCCAGGATCACTGCGTCCCGGCCGTCCCAGGCGGCGAGGGCGAGGGCGGTCTTCGCCGTCACGATGTCACCGCGCAGACCGTCCACGCCAAGTTCCGCGCACAGCGCGGAGATCCTGTACAGAGTTTCATCAGGTAGATGCACGCCGGGGAGCCGGTCCCGCGCCGCAAAGATGGAGGACGCCAGGTCCTCGTCGGCAGCGGACCACTTGTGGGCAAAGTCCTCGGGACCGGCCTCGTAGTGCAGCCTGCGGCGTACGATCTCCACCCTCTCCTTAGCGTCGGAGCTTCCAGAGACATCGACCGTTACGCCGAAGCGGTCCAGAAGCTGCGGCCTCAACTCGCCTTCTTCCGGATTCATGGTCCCAACCAGGATGAAGCGCGAGGGATGCCGCAAGCTCACACCCTCGCGCTCGACGTGGTTCACGCCCATCGCCGCCACGTCCAGCAACAGGTCCACGAGATGATCGGAGAGTAAATTCACCTCGTCCACGTACAGGATCCCCCGGTGCGCCGCCGCCAGCAGGCCCGGCTCGAACGCCTTCTTCCCCTCCGAGAGCGCCTTCTCGATGTCCAGAGTACCTGCGAGCCGGTCCGTACTCGCCCCAACCGGAAGCTCCACGAGCCGCACCGGACGCTCCTCCGAAGGCGCGTCTTCGGAATGTGGTCCGGCGGGACACTCGGGGTTCGGACTCTCAGGGTCACAGGAGTACGGGCATCCGGCGATGACCTGTATGGGCGGCAGAAGCCTTGCCAGGGCGCGGACGGCGGTGGACTTCGCAGTCCCCTTCTCCCCGCGCACGAGGACACCTCCAACCTCCGGGGAGACGGCGTTTATGAGGAGGGCGAGCTTCAGGTCTTCCTGTCCCACGATGGCGGAGAAAGGATAAGTATGCGGATAAGCCGTGCTCAAGAGATGCCCTCCTCCAGAATCCCCTCGTTCTCCAGGTACGCCTGCTTAAGGGCGTCGAGGTCTTCGGGGTCGGGCTCGGACCAGAGGCCGCGCTCGGCGGCTTCGAGGAGTCGTTCGGAGATCGCTCGCAGGGCCCAGGGGTTCGACTCGCGCATGAAGTCGCGGACGCTCTCGTCGAGGACGTACTTGCGGGTCACGTCGCGGTACATCCAGTCCTCTACCACGTTCGCGGTAGCGTCGTAGCCGAAGAGGTAGTCGACGGTGGCGGAGAGTTCGAAGGCGCCCTTGTAGCCGTGGCGTTGCATAGCTTCGATCCACTTCGGGTTAGCGACGCGACTGCGGAAGACGCGCTTCGCTTCCTCGGCCAGGCTACGGGTCTTTGGGCGGGATGGGTCGGCGGAGTCGCCGATGTAGGCTTTCGGATCGCGGCCGGTCAGGGCACGGACGGCGGCGATCATGCCTCCGTGATATTGGAAGTAGTCGTCGGAGTCGAAGAGGTCGTGCTCGCGGTTGTCTATGTTCTTTACGGCGACCTCCGTACGCCTGAGGTTCGACTCCATCGCCCCGCGAGCTTCGATGCCGTTCAAGTCCTTTCCGTAGGCGTAGCCGCCCCAGACAGCGTAGACCTCGGCCAGGTCCTCGTCGGTGCGCCAGTTGCGGGCGTCCATGAGCGGGAGGAGTCCCGCCCCGTAGGCTCCGGGTTTCGATCCGAAGATGCGAGTGGTGGACTGCCGCGCATCAGCGCCTTCGGCTCTCTCCTGGTTCGCGTGCTTCTTTACGTAGTTCATGTCGTCGGGTTCGTCGAGAGATGCGACTGTGCGGACGGCTTCGTCCATCAAGGAGATCAGGTTAGGAAAAGCGTCCCGGAAGAAGCCACTGATCCTGACCGTCACGTCTATCCGGGGTCGCCCGAGCTCCTCCAGCGGGATGACCTCCAGCCCCGTGACCCTCCGCGACTCCTCGTTCCACACCGGCCGCACACCAAGCAATGCCAGTATCTCCGCTATGTCGTCACCCTGCGTCCGCATCGCCGCCGTCCCCCACACCACGATGCCGATAGTCTCGGGATAGCGATCCTCCTCTTCGAGGTGCCGCCGCAAAAGGTCGTCGGCCAGCCCCCGTCCGACCTCCCACGAGAGCTTCGACGGTAGCGCCTTCGGATCCACCGAGTAGAAGTTGCGCCCGGTCGGCAGCACGTTGACCAGCCCGCGCGTCGGAGACCCGGATGGTCCCGCCGGGACGTATCCGCCTTCGAGACCGCCCAATAAATTACTCATCTCCTCCGGCGTACGCATGAGCCGCGGCACGACCTCTTCGGCGGCGAAGCGCAGGGAACGCGCGACTCCAACGTTAGCGATGCCAAGTACTTCCTCGCAGACCGTTTCGGCCTTGCACTCATCCCACTCGCGGTTCTCCATCTCCAGGAGCAACGCCTGCGTGGCTTCTTCCAGCCTGTCTAGCAAGTCGGAGGCAGTGGCGACAGTTCCGGGGAAACGGGCGGACAGGGGTTCGGGCGCCTCCATACGCGTGCCGCCGTTCTCGGAGAGGAATTTCTCGTCCAGGCCGTAGGCCTCGCCGATGGCCCGGCGAAGGCCGGGGACTTCGCCGGAGCCGACCCTGAGGATGGTCGCGACGAGGTGGCGCAGGGGCTCGTCTTGCGGGGTCTCGCCGAGGACGTGGAGGCCGCCCCGGATGGGGAGGTCCTTTATCTCGCAGAGGTAGCCGTCTACGTGGTTGAGGAAGTCGCCGAACTCCTCGGGCTGCTCCTCGACGCCGAGGTCGCGGTGAAGCTCCGCGTCGCGCAGAGTCTCCCAGATCTGGACCCGTATAGCGGGAAGCTTCGAGGGGTCTAACGTCTCGACCTGATAGTACTCGTCCAGCAGTTGCTCCAGGCGTGCCAGGTCATCGTAAGTATCGGCACGGGTCATCGGGGGGATCAGGTGGTCAACGACGGTCGCATGCGCCCGCCGCTTGGCCTGCGTGCCCTCGCCGGGATCGTTCACCACGAACGGATAGAAGAGCGGCACGTCCCGTAAGACCGCGTCCGGCGCGCACGACGGCGAGAGTCCCAAAGACTTGCCCGGCAGCCACTCCAGCGTCCCATGCTTGCCGAGGTGGACCACGGCATCCGCGCCGAACTCCTCGATCATCCACCAATACGCGGCCAGGTAATGATGCGTCGGCGGCAGGTCCGGGTCATGGTAGATGGCGATGGGGTTCTCTCCGAACCCTCGCGGTGGCTGGATGCCGACGAAGACGTTACCGAAACGGAGGCCCGCGACCACGAACTTTCCGCCATCGACGTACAGGTCTCCCGGCGGCGGCCCCCAGTGTTTCTCGACTCCGGCCCGCAAGTCCTCCGGCAGCCGGGCGAACCACTCCGCGTAGGAGCGTGCATCAAGTCGTCCGACGGCGCCCTGGAGTTGCTCCTCGGTCAGGAACTCCAGGTCGTGTCCCCCGGCGGCTATGAGGGCGTGGATCAGAGCGTCTCCCTCTCCCGGCGCTCCATCGATCACGTACCCGGCTTCCCGCATCGCGTCCAGCAGCCTTATGGCGCTCGCGGGAGTGTCGAGGCCGACGGCGTTGCCAACCCGCGAGTGCTTCGTCGGGTAGTTGGAGAGTAGGATGGCGACCTTCTTCTCCGGGTTCGGGACGCGGCCGAGGCGGGCGAGACGCGCCGCCATCCCGGCGAGCCGTTCGGTGCGTTCGGAGTCGGCCGCGTAGAGCGTGAGCGGCGCTCCGACAGGCGAGTCCGCGCCGAGTCTCTCCTTGAACGAGAATGGGACGCCTATGATCCGGCCGTCGAACTCGGGTATGGCGACCTGCCAGGCGGTATCGAGCGGCGAGAGCCCGGCGTCGGAGGCGAACCACGCCTCACGGGAAGAGGTAGTGCAGATCCCCTGAAGCACCGGAACGCCTAGCTCTTCGAGAGCGGGGACTTCCCACTCCAGCCAGTTCTCCGGCGAACCATCTCTCTGCGCGTCAGCGGCGTTGGACCCACCGCTGGCGAGGACCGTGGTCACCAGGCAGTCGACTTTATTCTTCAGCAAAGAGAGCGCGGGGACCTCTCCGTCTGGAGCGGCGCGCAGCGAGTAGCAATAGATGGGCAGGGCGTTCGCGCCGGCTCTTTCCAGCGCCTCCACGAGCGCGTCCACGAAAGCCGTGTTGCCGCTCATCCAGTGGGTGCGGTAGAAGACCACGCCGATGGTCGAACGCTCCGAATCGTGCAGGGAGAGCAAGTCCTCCACTGAGGAGCCTTCCGCGAGCCGCGGATGGTATACGCCGAGCTCCGGCAAAGGCACGGGCGGCTCGAAGCCGTAGCCCTCCAGTAGCACGGTGTCCGCGACGAACCGGAGCAGGTTCTCCGTGTTGCGAACGCCACCGTGGCGCAGGTATTCGAACGCTTCGGCGACCGCGCCGGATGGAACGGTCGAGGCCGCCGTAAGCTCCGCGTCGGGCTCGGCCTCGCCTCCAAAAGCGAGCAGCGGTATCCGCAACTCCTCGCATCGGCGGCTCAGTTCCTCGAAGCCCCCCGGCCAGGCGCGTTTCCCACCGAGCAGCCGCACCATTACGGTGCTGGAATCAGGCAAATGCTCCTCGAAGAAAGCCGCCAAGTTTTCCAGGTTTACCGGGTTGGCGCACCGGATCTCCGGGAATCCATCGGGAAGATATTCGGCAGCTTTGGCCGCAGCCAGGATCTCGGTGTCAGCGGTGGTCAGGAAGAGTAGCTGGTCAGGCATCAGCTTCTAGCTTTCAGGTTGGTTTCGGCGTTGCTGATGCCATTCAACGCCGCGATGTCGCTTGACCACCGCGAACCTCGTCCGTTTAGCTGGTCGCTGACCGCTGAAAGCTGACTGCTCACAACCGGCAACCCAATCGGCGGCCCGTCGTCTATCAGACGGAGCAGCGCCTCGCGGTCCACGTTCTCTGCGACGAGGTCGCCGAGCTTCTCTAGCTGCGCCTCGCGGGCGCCGGCGAACGACTCGCTGCCCGGTGTCCAGTCCAGACCCCGGTTTTCGGCGACCCAGGAGAGGAACGAGCGGCGGAAGGCGTCGGACTCCATCACGCCGTGCCAGGAGGTCCCGAAGACGGCCCCGGCGCGGCAACCCTCCGGCGATCCCTCCGGCGATCCCTCCGTGGTAAAGAGCGGCTCGCCTCCGTGACGGCGGACCCGACCGTGACGTATCTCGTATCCTGACACTTCGCTCCCGCCGAAACCGGGAGCCCTGCCTTCGGGACGAGCCAGGACTTTCTCTTTCTCGAAGACCGTCTCGATGGGAAGCAAGCCCAGCCCCGCGATCTCCTCGGCCCTACTCTCCACACCGTCCTCGATGCGCTCGCCGAGCATCTGGTAGCCGCCGCAGATGCCGAGCGTCGGAAGACCATGCCTCGCCCGCTCCGCGAATGCGCTATCCAGACCGCGGGAGCGCAGGTCCGCGAGGTCCTCGACGGTCGCCTTGGTGCCGGGGAGGACGGCGAGGTCGGCGTCGAGTATCTCCTGGGCCGAGGTGGTGAAACGGACGGAGACGCCGGGCTCGTGTGAGAGGGCGTCGAGGTCGGTGAAGTTGCTTATGCGGCCGAGGCGGGCGACGGCTACCTTGATGATGTCTTTCCCGATTGGAGGCTTGACCTCCCGCGGCGCGTCGAGGGCGAGGGAGTCCTCACCGTCGAGTCCAATGCCACGGATAAAAGGCAGCGTCCCGAAGAAGCGCCGGCCCGTGAGCCTGCTCATCTGTTCGAGTCCCGGTTGCAGGACCACGGGGTCTCCCCGGAACTTATTCACCATAAAGCCCGCGACGAGCGCCTGATCCTCCGCCGACAGTAGAGCGAGCGTCCCGTAGAGACTGGCGAAGATACCGCCCCGGTCTATGTCTCCGGCCACGACCACCGGCAGACTGGCGGCGCGCGCCAGGCCCATGTTCGCCAGGTCGTTCTCCCTGAGGTTGATCTCCGCCGGGCTCCCCGCCCCTTCGCAGACGACCACGTCGAAGCGGCTTCTAAGGTCTGCGAGCGATTCTAGGACGACTGGTAGCAGTTCCTTCTTCATCCCCTGGTAACTTTGGGCGCTGGCGCTGGCCCAGGGTTTGCCCCGAACGATCACCTGCGTGCTTTGTCCGGCGGAGGGCTTGAGGAGCACCGGGTTCATCGCCGCCTCGGGCTCCACGCGAGCGGCGGCGGCCTGCGACGCCTGGGCGCGACCTATCTCCGCTCCCTCCCGCGTAACGTACGAGTTGAGCGCCATGTTCTGCGCCTTGAACGGAGCCACCCTCACGCCCTCGCGGACGAGCCAGCGGCAGATACCCGCAACAATCACACTCTTCCCCGCATCCGAATGAGTTCCGGCTACCAGCAGCGCTCCTTTCATCAGAGCGATCCTCTATGGTTCGCCCGCTCACACAGGAGTCCAAAAGTTACGCCGAGTCCCGTCCAGAAGATCACCTGCGTACCCAGAGACGACAGCCGGAAGTCCCACAATAGCCCTGCGGGGAAACCTCCAGGGTCCGGGGCAGCCGGTAGCGCGACGAGCAGCGCCGTTACTACGAGCGCGAACCCCAGCCCCACGGACAACTGACGCACCGGCGCGGAGATCTTTCTCTCGCGGAGGATTCTGGCCGTCTGCCAGGCCACGAGGACGGCGAGCAGGGAGAGCGCGACCATCGTGTAGTAGGCGGTGGTGCGGGCTCCTATCGTCGCGGGGTCTCCGATACCTGGAGGGTTTGCCGGATATTTGAGGAAAGGGATCAGTATAGCCCCGGCGAAGATCGCCGCCGCCAGAGAAAGGCTGCGGGTCCAGTCCGTCCCGGAGACCATGCGGTCTCGGAAGTACGTGTAGACCAGCCCGAATATACCGCCCACGGTAACTCCAAAGAGACCCGTGGCGAAGAAGAGCCCGGCCTTCTGGGTCGCGCGGCTGAAGACTTCCTCGTGATGACCACCGGTCGCTTCTTCGAGGTGGATTGCTTTATCCAGGATTGGCTCTCCAATAAAGAAGGCGAACACGCCCGCCAGGAGTCCAGCGAGCAGCCCGGCCACCAGCCCGCGACGCAGGTAGGACGTTATCATTTTGGTTTCTCTAGTGGCAGGGAACGGCGAGCAGGTGACGCCCGTCGTGGGCAAACTCGTGCAGGTAGTTCGTCACCCCGGCCGCGTGCCCAACCAGCGGAGCCAGCAGAGCGCCGCTCGCCGAGAGGAGCAAGAAGAGAGCCAGCAAGAGGAGCGCCAGCGCAGCCCAGCTCCACAGCGGCATCGTGGACGGGGTGTGCCGTCCTAAAGAGTTGTTCTCCATACAATCCTCCTTCGGGGTCCTCGCCCCGGTCGGTTATTGTGGACGAAAGTCCAGTCTCCTGACTCCCGGATCTCCGCTCCCCCGGCCTTCCCGCAGCTATCGCCAGCGGTGGTCTTTTTCGGGTTTGCTCCCCGGCTACAGTGGCGGGACCGTGCCGGACTTCGACCGGCTTCCTGGACTCCCTCATCCCCTATTCCCTCGCAGCATACCGATAATGCTCATGCCCGTCAACAGTACGAGAAGGTCATATTTCGTCCTGACTGTAGTTTTCCAGAACAACATCAGATCAATGTTCCTCAAAAGGACCCCTAAGCGCCAGACAATTATCATGTTGTGTGAGCTTGCGCGGCATGGTGTTTCAGACTACGATGCCGTAGAAGACGAAATTTTTCCGACTCAGGGTAAGGGAGCCTCTATGAGCGAGCCGAATCCACCGATCTCGACCCGCCGCGGTGACGACGGTACCACCACTCTTCTCGGTGCTGGACGGCTGTCCAAAAGCGACGCTCGCATCGTCATCTTGGGCGATGTCGACGAGGCTAGCTCTTTCCTGGGCCTCGCCCGAGCCGAGGCCGGTAACATCGAGCTCGGCGGTGATATCGCCGAGCTCCTACTAGGCTTGCAGCGCCTGCTTTACCGGGTGATGGGTGATGTCGCCATGCCCGGCGAGGCGAACCAGGTCGGAGAGTCAGACTTAGAATATCTAGAGGAGGTGCTCGAAGATTGGCGAGGACGGACCGAGATTCCAAAAGAGTTCGTCATTCCAGGCGAAAGCAGGCTTGGCGCCCTACTAGACGTCGCCCGTTCAGTGGTGCGTCGCGCTGAGCGAAGCCTCGTCGCTGGTGGGTATGCAGAAGAGCACCCACACGCCTTGAAGGCCGTCAACCGCCTCTCGGACCTGCTTTTCGTTGTCGCCCGCAACGCGGATGGTAAGTTTTCTCTTTCAAAAGGTTAAGGCTTTGCGGATAGCACAACTTTCCCGTGCTCGACGACGTCCGCTCGTAAGCTGTACTTAGGGTATCTCGAAGGACAAATAAAACCATGCTGTACATCGTGGCTACTCGTCAAGGTTGACGATAGGGTCGAAGCAGAGACCCGCTCGCGCGTCTTTGCTTCTCACACGAGAACGCTCACGGGTACGGTTACGGTTACGCAAGCGTAGCTCAGTTGTCCGCGAGGCGCTGTTCCAACTCCTCGACCTTCGCTTCGAGCTCAGCGATCTTTTCATTCTTCCGCTGGTTCTTGTCCCGCCATCGGTCACGAATGCGCCTTTCGAAGGATACAGAGTTCTCCAGAACTCGCTGGTACTCAGCCCGTATCTGGTCCTTCTCCACCTCGAGCTTCTGACGTTCCTGTTCCTCTCCCTTCTTCATGGCTCCATCGTCCTACCCTAGAACTGTCGAGTCAACAGTTAGCGAAGGGTATAAGTGCCCGTTGCAAGGAGAACTTCATCCGAAAGCTCGGCTCCCGACTCAAATAAAGTTACTGCATTCTCGAGCGAAAACTCGTCCACAGTTACCCTGATCCCTGGACGCTAAGTAACACACCGAATTTTCTACCCCAGCGCGGTGAACTATGAGGAGGGTACAATGGCGGAGGCCTTTGTTGTCTAGCGAAACTCATCTACCTTCAAGACAATTCCAGCTTGTTGGGAGGTGGAGATAACCACAGTGCCGTCCGGATCGGGCGGCCAGGAAGAAGGGCCGCTTCGCTCGTACGTCATGCACGGCGGGAGCGTGAGGATACGCAACATGGTCAGGACAACCGAAATCCGGAACAGCACGCGAGATAGAGTATGAAGAACGATATCCGTAGCGACCGGTTATGGAGCCCAGCGAGAAAAGAGGTCGCACGGACGGGTATTGGAAGGTGCTTCGGCACGTTCGGCGAGTTACTCCAGGGAGCACTCACTGGCCTGGAGCGGGAATTCCTCGTTACCCTGCCGATAGCCCGGTATTCGACCGCCAGGTTCACGACATTGTCCGGGTCCCGCGAAATTTACGCATATCCTTCACACAAGGAGAAGTCCAGGCGGCTGGCAGAAAAACTTGTAGATATCTTCGACCTGGACTCGGGTGGGTTTTTGTCTCTGCAGAGCGAACTGCCGGCAGGGAAAGGTTGCGCCAGTTCATCGGCCGACATGGTCGCCACGGCTCTGGCTATCCAGTCCACCTTTGGCGTCTCTATCTCCCAGGCAGCTCTGGCCGAAGCCATGAGTAGCATAGAACCATCGGACGGCGTGATGTACCGGGGAGTTGTTTCCTTTTACCATCGCGAAGGAGTACTGAGGAAGTTCTTGGGTTATCTGCCTCCCTTGAGCATCGTCGGTCTCGACGAAGGAGGCAAGGTAGATACGGTCGAGTTCAATGCGCGACCCAAACCGTACGGCCAGACTCGGCAAGCGGAGTACGAGGACTTGCTGTTTGCAATCGAGCGAGCTATCGTGCATGGTGACCTTAGATCTGTGGGAGAGATCTCTACACGTAGCGCCATCCTGAACCAGGATATTCTGCCTAAAACCCATCTAGACCTCTTTCTGGATATGCGCCAGCGGTACAAAGCGTTAGGTATAGTAGTCGCTCACAGTGGCACGCATCTGGGCCTACTTCTCGACCCCAAATCTCCAGATCATTTCCAAATACTGCCGGCTGTCATAGCTGAGTTGGCGCAGTATTCTCCCAACATTTGCATTCACCGTACTTGCGACTTCCAGACGACGTAACCGCTAACCTCGTTACACTCCCTCGCCAACCAAGTAATTAGGCGTCTTCAGTAACTTCCGGATCGGACAAACCTTGCACCATCTTTCGGCGATCAGTGATTTCATAGAAGCATCTACGGGATCGCCAAGAGAACCAGAAACTGAAGGCGCAGTTCCTGGCGGGAGTGTAAGATACCCACGTGGCAGGGAAAGGTCTTTACTCAATCGGGCAAACGGCGGGAATTCTATACCTCTCGCCGCCTCGAATGCCAGTCCTGATCTCCGAGGGTAAGCCAGGACCGGTGGGCAAGAGGCCGGAGGTTATTGGATACCGGGTAGAGCCGCACATGAGCGTCGTCCCGGAGATGAGCGCGTGAGTCGCCGCGGACGCCCAAGAACCAGCCCTGGCCGGATGATATTGAGCGGGATCGTCGTGTACGCCGTTGCTCTCGCCGCCTTCACCCTCGCGGGACATGAAGATGCAGCTCCGGATTTGTGGTTGCCAGTGAGTGCGCTCGCTGGTTACGCTATCGGTTATTTCGCCTCCCGGTCCCCCGGGCGCCGGGGTGAGTCGGAGGCCTATATCTTATTCTTCGCGGCGCTTGGCGCGCTGGCGATCGCGGCGGTAATCATTGTCATGTCGCCGCCCGAGCTGGACTCAGCTCCGTGGATGATGATCCTTGGCTTCGTGGTGGGCATTATGGCCGCTACCTACGTGAGGCTCAAGTACCCACCAACGCGGTAGCACATGACTCTAGTACCTGGGCCGGATCGAAGGACAAGATACCTACCAGAGATTAAGGAGGATTAGATGGCGGGAGAGACACCCGAAGCGTGGGTTGGACGGGAAGTGTTGCTACACCTCTGGAAGAGCGATGGTCTTGGCACCGAACCCTGTACGGCCATATTACGGGGCATAAATGCCTTCGGTGTGACGGTCGAAAGCCCGCAACAGCACGATCTGACTTTCTACCCGTGGAGCACCCTGCGAGAGATTGCGCTCAGGCAGGATCAAAATAGCAAGTAATACGGGGAGAAAGCTTCCACCGAACAAGAGTTCCCTTCCTCGGGACGTATCCGAGAGTGCCGAGGAATGCCTGGATTGCGACATCCTCGGCGGCTCTCTGCTTATTGCCCTGGTAGAAGCGCCTTTCGGGGCTGGACCTAGAAAGCAGCCGCGCCGGCCTCGGCGACCTCCTGATCCTGCTCCACCGTTCCCGTGCTTACCCCTATCGCTCCCACGATCTCCCCGTCGCGTACCAGCGGGATGCCACCGGGGAAGACGACCAGCCGCCCCCCATGCGCGTCGCTCAAGCCGTAAATCGGTCCGTCCGGCCGGGTCGGCTCCTGCAGGTTCTTCGTTTCCTGCTGAAAGGCGATAGCGGTGTAGGCCTTGTTGATGGAGATCGTTATGCTCCCAACGAACGCTCCATCCATCCTGACGTGGGCTTTGAGGTTACCCCCGGCGTCAGTGACGGCTATGTCCATAGGACACCCGATCTCCTGGGCCTTCGCCTCCGCCGCCTCGATCACCCTCTTCGCATCCGCGAGCGAGATGGTCTCTTTCGTCTTTGCATCTGCCATTTTCTCTCCTTTCATAAGAGCGTAATCAGCACGCTAAGGCTGAATCGCGTTTTCCGGTTCGCTACCTCCAACGTTCATCGAGCTGTAGGGGCACGCCTATCACCAAACGCGCCGCATTGGAGCCGGCCGACCGGCACACACGCTCGGCATGATCCTCCTCCACTCTGGGAACCACGACCGGCTGCGCGGCAGGCATGTGCCGCTCGTGGACGGCAACCTGGTCGGAGACAATGCCTATGCCAACACCAAGCCGTGAGCTTTGGGCAGCGGAATAGGCAAGAGCGGCAACGTCGGTCTCGTCAGCCTCTTCAGCGGGCACCATGCGGCAGGGGATGCCTTCTTCCTCGGCCCCAACGGCGACCCACTTGTACAAGCTTTCATCCACCGCGCGAGCCAGGCTTACGAGGATCGCCGGCCGGTCAGGGTTGTCATCCTCGTCCGCACGAACAGCAGGCCGGTGTTCGTCGTCTGGGGTCATGTTGCCTCACTTTGCCGTTGACAGTAGTTGATGATGAGGCCCGTGGCGACGGCGTTCGTCGGTCCTAGGTCTCCGCGCACGTTGGCGACCCCGACGACGATGCCGTAGCTGCTCAACTCGTTCATGAGCATCTGCGGTAGCTCGAAGTCGAGTCCGAAGCGGCCGACAATGGCCACAAAACTCAGGAACCGGAGGTTGCCCGACGGAGATATGCGCTTGAGGACCCGGATGCTATTGCGGAGGAGCACCTTGCGCTTCGCCTCCTGGCGCACAGTCCTGATGCGATCCAGGTTGTGCTTGCTATCGATCGGGATGAGATCTCCGTCGTCCGTGACCAAGACCACTCGCGCGAAGAGGCTCGGGTCAAGCGGTTCTTGAAAAAACTGTACCCCGTTGTCTTCGTGGCGGATATGGAAAAGGCTCTCGACTTTCGCGAGCGGGTAAATCTTGATCTGCTCTGCGACGTCGAAGCGATCCATGCCCAACTCGTTCTTGATGAGCAATGTCACCATGTTCCCAGCGCCCGCCAAGTGGATGTGCTCTACGGGCTTCCCTTTCTGGAGCTCGGCACCGTCGGTCGAGCCCGCTCCACCGTCAATGATCGCCACCGGCACATCAATTCCTGGCGTGGTCAGGGCGCCGAGAATGGCGGTGTTTGCCTCAACCCCGCCCAACTCGACGCGCACGCCGATCTTCTCGGCGAGTGTCTCGGCGACCCGCTCCATCAACAACCGGTCGGTATCGACCATGATCGCCAGGCCGGTCGCGGTCTCAATGGAGAACTCGTCGGCGATGCCGCCTACCACCTGCTGCGGCACCAGACAATCTACGGCCAACACATCGTGAATGTTTACATCGGCCAGTGGTTTCTCGGTCACGTCGGCCATCGTCTGGCGGACGTTCTCGATCATGCCTCCCACGTTTGTACCAGCCTCACCCTGAACGTCTGATAGAGGTTGAACTTGGGCCAGGGTGTCCATAATCGCGTCCGCCCCGCGCTCCAGCTCGACGGTGAGGTTCTGATTCTCTCCGATGAACTTGATGGAGCCCGCCGGAATCTGCTTGCTCTGCACGTCACCGGCCGGCGTGCGGATTACGACCGCCGAGCGAAGCCCAACCAGTGCTTTCGCTATCGGGATCACATGCGCTGTATCTTCCGGTGAGAGTGAGAACAGCGTGGCGATACCGTAGGGGTTACTCAACTGGCGGACCGCGTGTCCCTGCGGCGCTACCTCGACGGCCGCCAGCATGTCGAGCGGCACCTTGTCGACGTGAGCGACCTCGTCCACGAACGGCAAGGGTTCAGGGAGACGGTTCGCGATCAAGACACCGTCGTTGCCCTGAATGATACCGGCCTTTACCTCCACGCCCGCTTCCATGGCCCCCCGGATGATACCGGCAGCCACCTCGAAGTCGTATTCCTGAGGGACGACGACTATTACCTCCCCGTCTGGTGATGCGCCGTTCAGATCGTCTTTGTCCAGATCACGTATGTGGATGGTCTTTCCGACACCGATGCCCTTACCGCCCGGTGAGCTGGGGTTGTGGCCCACCATCGAGGACTCGGTAACTATCGTCTCGGTGACAGTCTCCATCGCAACGTCACCTATGACTGGGGTCGCTTCGTTCAGCAGCACGAGGTCGATATCGTCGATACCGATACCGGCTTCCTCCACGGCTTCCTCCAGCACGTGAACGATACCGGGGATGTTCTCCACGGTCCCCTTGATGCCGGTCGTCAGGGTAGTACCGGACGACAGAAACTCTGGAGAACCATCGTCTCCGATCCTGGCTATGGCGGCTTCCGTGGTCGAGTTGCCGATATCTATGCCGACGATGATGCTCATCGCGCACCATTCCACGAAACTAGTCTGGCCAGTCGAGCGTTATGAGAACCTAGCGCTATGCCCAATAGACTGCTGGCTGCCCCCTTCCGTGCCTTACACACTCAGTTGTCACTCAGTTCTCTCAGTTGGCCCTCAGCCTCGTCTTCATCTGGTTGACGCAGTCGGCCGCGTCTCTCGTACACTTCGGCCGCCTCGCGGACAAGGTCTGCGTTGATCTTTGCCTCGTATTCGTTCTCCAGTTCGTTGGCGATGCCGAGCAGTTCGTCCTTGGTGGACATATTCGGCCGCATCAAGTTGTATATCTCCAGGATGCGTTCGTCGGGCACCCTCGTCAGCTCACCCGCCCGCCGCAGGTTGGCAGCCAGTTGGGGACGTCCGATGCTATCGGCGATCTGGGCTTGGTACTCCAGGATCTGTGGGGTAACACGAATCTCATCCGCCTCAATCTCGCCACTCAACACCGCATCGAGGGTGACCTCGTCGAGGGGCCTACCTTTCGCCGTCTTGACCAGATCGGGCCGCTTTTCGGAGAGGGGGTAATCTTGCTCGTAGTGGAGTTTCTCGGCCACGTGAATTTATCTCCCTTTGAAGTTGACTTCCAACTCGACTGGTTTCTCCCCCGATTTCACAAACTCAGTCTCCCGGATGTGAAACACGGAGGCTATGGCCTGCCACTTGGGACGGGCCATCGGATCGTTTACTTGCGGGACTGGCGATGGTGAATCGCCCTTGGCGTACTGCGCCGCGTTCCTGGCGATGTGCCGATAGGTGGGCAAGTCGATACTTGGGGCCTGGGGAAACAGTTCCATCGGCGCCAGCGGGACGAGATCCCGCTGGTGGATCAAGGTGGTGCCGCGCGACTGAATGGCGATAGAGATACCCGAGCCACTCAATTTGGCGGCGTCGAAGCCTATAGCCGCCAGGTCGGAGGACCGCCAGACGCGGATCACGCGCGCCTTGACCTCTTCTTCTTCGATACCGGCGAACAGCTCGCGCAAGATGGCGGCGTGGGGTATCTTGGTGAGCGTCTGCCGGTGCATCTGATCCCCGAACGCGGGGGAGATCGCGATGATGACCTCGTCGGGCGAGCGACCGGTCTTGGCTTCGCCCACCTCTTTCAACTCCATCTCCTGGACGACCTGAGTCGCTCCATCCTCGGACATACTCCTCCCCCCTTAAATGTCGTCGGGACCGAGGGCCTGACGGATGTCGGCGATCTTGTCCCAACGCTCGCCTTCCAGACGATAGCCCGTACCCGGTCCCTCGTAATCATTCAGATCGTTGACTGCCGCGATGACTTTGAAGTCCGGACTCAGAATGGCCGATGTATGCAGGTAGTCACCGGACACGCGCTGCTTCTGCATCTCGAGGACGTTGCTGGCGACATCCTTGAACCCTCGATTGCCTAAAGCCTTGACGACATCCATCCCGGTTACGCCGCGCTCCATCATCTTCGTGGCCGCTTTGGTGTCCTGGACCGTGTCGCGATCCGGCATGTCCTTGCTACCGTGGGCATAGGTCGCCGCTTCGATCTCTTCGTCCGTGATACGAGGCAGACCCAACTCCTCGAAGACGACCCGCAATGCTTGCGCCGCCTTGTTGCGAGCCGCGATTACCTCTTGTTCGTCTACCGGGGTCATACCCCCATCGACCTTCAGGTCGCGCGCGATGATGAGGTAGTCGTCATTGTCGTCGCAGTCGAAGTTCGAGCCAGCGAACATGTTGTCGTAGTTAGGGACGGTGCTGTAGCCGGAGAAGATGAGATCGGTCCCTGGCAGCATCTGCATCAGCGTGCGAGCCGTCCGCCGGAAAGGCGAGTGGGAGAATGACTGATCGTTGCCGGACGCAGCCTCGAGGTCCATACAGGTCGTCACCAGGTTCTCGGCCAGCACGGCCCGGATACCACCCGGTACCGCCGCGGGTACGCCTATACAGCTAATGGAGCCGTTCTGGAGCCCCTGGACGCCAACTCCCTTGCTCAACATGACGCACTTGATCTCCAGGTACAGCATGGACTTGCCCTGGGCGGATGCCAACTGAACCTCCGCGCCGGTACCGGAAGTAAACCGCATCTTGATGCCGCGCGATGCGTAGGCTGAGGCTAGCAAAGCTTTCGACCATGGGGTATCGTCGCCATCCCGGAACGCATCCTCGGTACCGTAAACTGAGACGGTCTCGGCGTAGGTCGTTAGCCCGCGCAGTCCGAGTTGGAGCTCCATCGCTTCTTCCACGGCGTCCTGGGTGATGATACCGCCCCGCCCCGTCTGCCCGCCGACAAGCAACGCCAGGGCGTTGAAGGGAGCGTAGCGGATCATGCCGACGGTGGTCTCCAGTTCCGCGAAGCCGTACAGTCCGGCCTCGGCGGCATCGGCCGCCATCAGGACCGGGTTGTCCTTCACGTTGGTGACGTGCCCCTGGGTCGCTGGTGTCCTACGCGCACGCATCTTCTGCAAGCCCATCATCATTTCCACGACGTTCATACATTCCATCACGGCCAGGATCTTGGCTGGTGTGAGGCCCGTGAAGACTTTAAGCACGTCTTTTCGCGGTACATTGATGTCCACGAGCATTCGAGCGATCTCGACAGGCTCGATAGCCATCATTTCCTCGGCAATAGTATTGTCGATGGCGGAACGCGCCACGAAGTCGTCGACGAGGTCGAAGTCATCGCGAGATACGCCATCCATCTCGACGATTACACCGTCTTCGATCTTGATGCTGGGCTCCGGGTCCTCCGGGCTGCCCATTGCGATCAGGCCGACCTCGGCCCATTCCTTTACAAAGCCGTCCTGGTTGACGTCCCGCTTTTCTAGAGCTTCGAATCGTTTGTGCCTCTTGGCCTGCACCTTGTTCCCGGATCCCTGTTCTTCAGCCAGCACGTTGTTCTCTCCTTCCGCCATTCCGGATATCGTCTATCACAAACATACCGTCGGTTTGACCAACTTTGCTCAGAGGTAGGCAACATTGCAACATGTACAATTTCTCGTTCATGCGACAAGCGTCCGCAACCTTGTCCCCAGTTCAAGATCTAATTTGAATGAGACCCCCTTCCTGATTTTCACTCCTCTTCCGAGTGAACTTATATCAGAAAGCTCATTGTGGAGTCAACCTGTGGCTGAAGCAAGCTCAGAGCGTCCGAGCGGCGGCAGATCAGGGCCACCTACTCCAATATTGAGACCCAGAGCGACCGCTTGACCGAAGACAGCCAATCGCCCCAGGCCAAGATAGTTGGCGAAGGACGCCCGCGCCTCTTTTTACTCGTTCGACGGAGGTGAGAAAGTGCCTAGTGGCAGGGAACAGCGAGCAGGTGACGCCCGTCGTGGGCAAACTCGTGCAGGTAGTTCGTCACCCCGGCCGCGTGCCCAACCAGCGGAGCCAGCAGAGCGCCGCTCGCCGAGAGGAGCAAGAAGAGAGCCAGCAAGAGGAGCGCCAGCGCAGCCCAGCTCCACAGCGGCATCGTGGACGGGGTGTGCCGTCCCAAAGAGTTGTTCTCCATACAATCCTCCTTCGGGGTCCTCACCCCCGTCTATAGTGGCGGAACCGTGACGGATTCCTGAGCCCCTTCGTCCCCTGGTTGCCTGCTGGCAGCATAGTCGTCCAGCTCGTCTGAGTCAACCTGTAAAGACCTCCGGCGTGATATAAAGGACCTCCTTATGGAGTGGCTCACCAACTTTATCCAGTCCATCCCGAGCTCTCCCCAGGGTCTGTTGGATTTCGTCACGAATCTTCTGCTCGCCCACGGCTACATCGTTATCTTCGTCGGGGCGGCGCTGGACAACTTCGGGCTACCGGCATCGGGGGATATAGTGTTGTTCGCGGGCGGATGGCTCGCCAACATCGGAGGTGCGGCGCTTTCGCTGGTAATGCTCACCGGCTTCGCGGGCGCTTTGACCTCGGACAACGCTGTGTACTGGATCGGACGGATCGGCGGTCGGCCTCTGATCTCCCGCATTCTGAAGATACGCTTTCTCCACTTCCTGGTCGACGAGAAGACCCTCGTAAAGGTCGAGAATCAATTCGAGGCCCACGGCGGCAAGATGGTCTTCGTCGGACGCTTCGGCCCCGGACTCCGCAGCATGACCCCACTCTTCGTCGGGGTAACGAGAATGCGGTACTACAAGTTCCTACCCTACAACCTCGCGGCGGGCGTCGTGTGGGCAGTCGTCTACTCACTCGTCGGCTACGTCTTCGGCGAGTACTGGAACGAGCTTCTGGCGGTCGCCAAATCATTCGGCTACGGCGTCGTGGCCCTCGTCGTCCTGGTCATCGTGGCCTACGTCATCCGCCGCCGAATGCGGAGAGGCCGCAAGGACACGTAGAGACTCTCACCCGCAACACTCCCCCGTACGGGCTGCGTAATATCGTCTACCGAACTCCGCGCTGCTACACTTTTTCAGGATACGAGATGAGGCGGTACGATGTCCGATTTACGAGAGACTGGTAAGAGCAAAAACTTGCGGCGGCTCAACCACGAGCTGTCGGTTTTAAACGCCATCGCCCGTGAGTTGAATCGCTCGGTGAACCTGGGCGAGGCGTTGCAGTTCACGCTCTCGCAAGTCGCGGAGTTGTTGGACTTACGGACCGGTTGGATCTGGCTGATCGGAGAATCCTCCCCCGACCCTTATCTGGCCGCCGCCCAGAACCTTCCTCCCGCCCTCGCGAACGACCCGCGCCGCATGGACGGTTCGGGCTACTGCTACTGCCTCGACACCTACAAAAAAGGTGACCTGGAAGGCGCGGCCAACGTTAACGTCCTGACCTGCAGCCGCCTCGACAGTCTAGTAGATGGAACGGATGGCCTCCGCTACCATGCCAGCATCCCGCTCTACGCCCAGGAAAAGAAGCTCGGCGTAATGAACGTCGCAAGCCCCGGCTGGCGCAGCCTCTCCACCGAAGACCTGCAGCTCCTCTATACCATCGGCGACCTCCTGAGCATCGCCGTCGAGCGGGCGAGACTCTTCGGCCGCAGCGCCGAGATCGGAGCGCTGGAAGAACGAAACCGGCTGGCCCGCGAGATCCACGACACCCTCGCCCAAGGCCTGACCGCGACCTCCCTCCAACTAGAGTCCGCCGAAGCCCTGCTCGAAACCGACTCGGACGCGGAGCGGGCCCGCCAGCCTCTGAGCCGCGCCCTCTCCCTTACCCGGTCAAACCTCGAAGAAGCCCGGCGTTCGGTCCTGGACCTCCGCGCCGCTCCACTCGAAGGGCGCTCGCTCTCCGAGGCGCTCAAGATACTCGTAAAACGCTGGGGGACCGAGACCGGGATCGCCATCCTCTACAAACCGATCAACCCCGCACGCCCGCTACCGCCACGTGTCGAGACAGCCCTCTATAGAGTCTGCCAGGAAGCACTGACCAACATCGCGCGCCACGCTAAGGCCGGCCGCGTAACCGTCCGGCTCATCTCCACTCCGGAGCAGGTACGGCTGACCGTCGAAGACGACGGTGAAGGCTTCGACGCTTCACACTCACACGAAGACCGTCACGGGCTGCTCGGGATGCGCGAGCGGGTCGAGATGCTCGGAGGAAATCTACAAATAGAAAGCAATCCCGGCGCGGGCGCTCGCATCGTGGCGGCCGTTCCGCTGGAGCGACTCTGAAGATGGAGGAGACGAAGATAAGGATCCTCGTTGCCGACGATCACCCGATGTTGCGTGAAGGGCTCGTGGCCGTCCTCATTACCCAGCCGGACTTCGAGGTGGTCGGCGAAGCCAAGGATGGATCGGAGGCCGTGCGGCTCACGCGGAGTCTGGAGCCGGATGTGATTCTGCTTGACCTGGAGATGCCCGGCACGGACGGCGTGGCCGCTCTGGACCAGTTACGCCAGTCCGGCTCCGAAACCCGAGCCATCGTCTTCACCGCCTACGATACCGACGAGCGCATCCTGGGCGCCCTGCGCGCCGGAGCGCGAGGCTACCTGCTAAAGGGTGCGTCGCGGCAGGAGATCTTCTCCGCCATCCGCACCGTCAACTCCGGCGGCTCACTTCTCCAACCCAGCGTCACCAGCAGGCTCCTCGAACACATGAACCGGGCTCGGGACATAGAATCCCTCACCCCCCGCGAATGCGAAGTTCTGAGTCTGCTGGCCGAGGGTCTCTCCAACAAAGAGATCGCCACGCGCCTGTTCATAACCGAACGTACCGTAAAGTTCCACGTCAGCTCCTTACTTCACAAGCTGAATGCCAGTAACCGTACCGAAGCTGTCTCAAGGGCCGCTCAACTGGGTCTCGTCCAGATCTCTCACTAACCTATTACCTGTACCTAAGTACAGGCCGAAAACCATCCCTGTTGACGATTTCACGGACTCCGCCGAGTGTTACATTCTATTCAAAACCAGGATCAGGAGATACATACCATGGCCGACTCTTCTTCTCGCACAGCCCTCATAACTGGTGCCTCGCGCGGCCTGGGCCTCGCACTCGCCCGCAACCTCGCCGACAAAAGTTGGAATCTCATCATCGACGCCCGTGGCGCGGAGGAACTTGAAGCCGCCCGCGCTGAACTGTCCATCCTGACGAGCATCATTGCAATACCGGGCGACGTGAGCGACGCGGACCACCGCCATGCGCTGGCCGAAGCCACGAGCGAGTCCGGCGGCCTGGACGTGCTGGTCAACAACGCGAGTATTATCGGCCCAAGCCCGCAACCGGACCTGCTGAATTACCCGCTCGACGTGCTGGAGGAGGTCTACCGCGTCAACGTCATCGCGCCGCTCGCGCTCATTCAAGCAGTTCAGGACGATTTGAAGCCCGGCGCGCGGGTCATCAACATCACCAGCGACGCCGCGGTCGAGCCGTATGAGGGCTGGGGAGGATACGGTCCTAGCAAAGCTGCCCTGGAGCACCTCTCCGCTATCCTCGCCGCCGAAAATCCGTCGCTGCGCGTGTACTGGGTAGACCCTGGCGACATGCGCACTCGGATGCACCAGGAAGCGTTCCCCGGCGAGGACATCAGCGACCGGCCACTCCCGGAAGAGAGCGTGCCGGGAGTGGTCTCTCTCCTCGAAAACGACCTGCCGGGCGGACGTTACCGCGTCAAAGACCTCGACGGCGCGAACGACGCCGTCGAGAAGGAGATGATCTGAATTGAGATTCCCTCAGATTTCGGAGTGGAACGCCGCTCCCACAGCGAACCTTACGAGCGATAACGGTACTTTCGACATCTTCAACTTCGACCTGCCGCCAGAGCTCGAAGCGAGCGAACCACCGGAGGCGCGCGGTCTCGAACGCGACGAGGTGCGTCTTATGGTCTCCTACCGGAGCGACGACCGGATAATCCACTCGAAGTTCCGAGACCTCCCGGACTTCCTCGACGCCGGGGACGTTCTGGTCATCAACACCAGCGGCACGATGAACGCCGCGATAGACGCCTGGCGCGAGGACGGCTCCGTACTAGTGTTGCACCTCTCCACCCATCTGCCGGCGGACCTCTGGATCGTCGAGGTCCGCCGTCCTACCGAAAACGCAACGGAGCCTTTTCTGTGCGCCAGAGCCGGCGAGACGATCTACCTGCCGGACGAGGCCACGGCCACGCTTCATGCGCCCTATTCGACCGGCCACGTAGGCGAGGGGACGCGGCTCTGGATCTCGACCCTCGACCTGCCCGCTCCCCTTGGCGAATATCTCGACCTGCACGGATCCCCTATCCGTTATTCCTACGTTCGGCAGAGCTGGCCCCCGAGCTACTACCAGACGGTCTACGCCACGGAGACGGGCAGCGCCGAGATGCCCTCGGCCGGACGAGCGTTCACGCCGGAGTTGATCACACGCCTCGCCGCCCGCGGCGTCCAGATAGCGCCCCTCATCTTGCACACCGGCGTTGCCAGCCTGGAAGCGAACGAACCGCCCTACGAGGAGTTCTACCGCGTCCCGTCCGAGACCGCCCGACTGGTGAACGCCGCCCACGAAGCGGGTAAGCGTGTCGTTGCCGTCGGGACGACCGTCGTCCGGGCGCTTGAGACCGTCACGAACCGGGAGAACACTACGCACCCCGGCGAGGGCTGGACGCGCCTCATCATCACTCCAGAGCGAGGTATCCGCGCCGTAGACGCGATGCTGACCGGCCTGCACGAACCTCGCTCTACACACCTCGCGATGCTGGAGGCACTCGCGGTACGGAAGCACCTCAAGGCCGCCTACGAAGAAGCGCTAAAGGAACGGTATCTCTGGCACGAGTTCGGGGACCTGCACTTGATCCTTCCCTAGAAACGAGCCCGCATACTCCCTTTTCGACGCAAGCTGAATCTTTAAGCTAACCCAGGAACGGACAATCCTCCTGCTTGCTCCAATTAAATTTCGGACTCCGGTCCGGCGTTAGTTGAAAACGCCACCGTCGAAGACATCGCTGCCAGGTAAGTCGCTTCCACCCGGAGCAGGCTGAGGTGCAGGTTGAGGTGCTGGCTGTGGCGCGGGTTGAGGTGCTGGCTGTGGGGTGGGTTGTGGCGCTGGTTGTGGTGCTGGTTGTGGCGCTGGCTGCGGAGCCGGTTGCGGCACCGGCTGTGGGGTGGGTTGTGGCGCTGGTTGTGGCGCTGGCTGCGGAGCCGGTTGCGGCACCGGCTGTGGGGTGGGTTGTGGCGCTGGCTGCGGAGCTGGCTGTTGTGTGGGCTGTGGCGCTGGTTGTGGGGTAGGTTCAGGGGTGACGGGTTGCGGTTCTACCGGTTGGGGCTGAGTAACCTTGGGAGCTGGTGAAGGCGAGAACTCTTCTATCGTTGTTTTGTCGGTCTTGTTGTCCTGGTTATCTTTCTGATCCTTCTGGTACTTCGACTGATCACCCGACTTCACTTTCAGGTCTAGTTTGTCGCTCGGTACATCGAATTGCTGTACGGGATACTTCCCAACAGCTCCCTGCATGTACAAAGAGAAGATGTCTAGCGGGTAGTTCTCTCCATTGACCTCGGATAGCCCGTTTATGTTCACCATAGACTTCGGCTTCGGATATCCAACCCATACACTAGTCGTTAGCTGTGGGATGAACCCCACATACCAGGCGTCCTTGAAGTTCTCCGTAGTCCCTGTCTTCCCTGCTGATGGTCTCCCCAGCTCACTGTCGAGGTCGTGGTAGTAGCTTGCCGTTCCCTTCTCTACTACTCCTCGCAGAACCTGTACAGTGGCCGCCGCCTCGTCCGAGGAGAGGGCTCTATCTTCCGTGGGTTTGTGTTCCTGGACGACTTTCTTCTCGCCGTCTTTCTCTCTGGTCACCTTCTGGATCAGGTACGGTTGCATGTGAACACCTCTATTCGCGAAGGTGGAGTAAGCCGAGGCCATTTCCAGGGGTGTGACGCCTACCCTCAAGCCACCTATAGCCGTGGAGGGGTAGGGGTCGAGATCACTGCCTATACCAAGGGCGTGGGCCATATCGACTACGTTTTTCATCCCCAGGTCCAAAGCCAGCTGCACGAACACGGTGTTGTCCGACTGCTCAGTAGCCTCTTCTATCGTAATCGGTCCACGTACCTGATTGCCGTAGTTTGCGACCTTATAAGGTTTGGCGTTCGGTCCCATATCAATGGAGAGGTCGTGGGAATTATAGATAGTCTTAGGAGAGATACCCTGGTGTATGGCCTCAGCCAACACAAACGCCTTGAATGAACTACCCGGCTGACGGTGCGCCTGTGTAGCCAGGTTGAACTTGATCTTCTCGAAGTCAGATCCCCCCACCATCGCTTTTACCGCTCCTGTTGCAGGGTCTACGCTTACTAACGATGCTGATGGGTCTCCCGTACCAG
>JAABUS010002709.1_pt1 | contig 32149 bp, 36 predicted proteins | sample 5560161 | NCBI WGS metagenome assembly JAABUS01 (sample SAMN10711885, study PRJNA513376) | rock metagenome | isolation source: Antarctica rocks | place: Antarctica: Victoria Land, Trio Nunatak nord | collected 2016-01-04 | reverse complement strand
GAGCGTAAAGTAAAACACCCGATCTACGGTAAATTTGTAAAGAAAACGGCTAAATTTATGGCTCATGATGAAGCGAATACTTGTGGAATAGGTGATACGGTTACTATTATGGAAACCCGTCCTCTTAGTAAAAATAAGAATTGGAGATTGGTTCAAATTGTAGAAAAAGCTAAATAATGGTACAGCAGGAATCAAGATTAAATGTAGCTGACAACAGCGGTGCTAAAGAAGTACTCGTAATCCGAGTACTTGGAGGAACTGGTAAGAGGTATGCTTCTTTAGGAGATAAAATTGTAGTAACTGTGAAAAGTTCTTTACCATCAGGTAATGTTAAAAAGGGTACAGTATCTAAAGCAGTTGTGGTTAGAACCAGTAAAGAGGTTAGAAGAAAAGACGGTTCTTACATCCGTTTTGATGATAATGCTGCTGTTCTTCTAAATAATCAGGATGAACCAAGAGGTACTCGTATCTTTGGCCCAGTAGCTAGAGAACTTAGGGAAAAACAATTTATGAAAATTGTATCATTAGCACCAGAAGTATTATAATATGGAAAAGAAAAGCAAATCTCAGATTAAACTTAAATTACGTAAAGGTGATCTGGTAAAAGTAATAGCTGGTGATTCAAAAGGAACTCAAGGTAAAATTATTGAGGTTATATTGAGTGAGAATCGTGCTTTAGTTGAAGGTGCTAATATGGTTACTAAACACACTAAACCAAATGCTGTAAATCCTAATGGTGGTATAATGAAGAAAGAAGCTCCAATCCATATTTCAAACCTTACTATGTTAGATATCAAAACAGGTAATACTACCCGTATTGGGAAGAAAATTGGAGAGAATGGTAAATATGTAAGAGTATCTAAAAAATCTGGAGAGGAAATTAAATAATGGCTTACGTACCAAGATTAAAATCACAATACAATGACGACATCCGCACAGCACTGAAAGAAAAATTTCAATACAAAAGTGTAATGCAGGTTCCTAAGTTGGAAAAAATTGCCATCAATCAGGGGGTCGGTGCTGCTACTACAGACAAAAAATTGATTGAAACTTCAATTACAGAAATGTCCACAATTACTGGTCAGCAAGCAGTTGCTTCTAAATCTAAAAAAGATATTTCAAACTTCAAATTGCGTAAAGGTATGCCAGTTGGTGTTCGTGTTACTTTACGTGATAATCACATGTATGAGTTTTTAGATCGTTTAATTTCTGTAGCTTTACCACGTATCCGCGATTTCAAAGGTATTAATGATAAAGGTTTCGACGGAAAAGGCAATTACACTCTAGGCATTACTGAGCAAATAATTTTTCCTGAAATTAATATTGATAAAATCAATAAGATTATGGGCATGGATATTACATTTGTTACTTCTGCAAAAAATGACGTGGAAGCACTGGAACTTTTAAAATCATTTGGATTACCGTTTAAAAATCAAATTAATCAACAACCACAATAATGGCTAAAGAAGGTGTAAAAGCGCGTGATGTAAAACGTGCAAAAGCTGTAGCTAAATATGCTGAAAAAAGAGCTGAGTTAAAAGCCGCAGGTGACTATGTTGCTCTGGATAAACTACCAAAGAATGCTTCTCCTGTTCGTAAGCATAATCGTTGTAAATTAACTGGTCGTCCGAGAGGTTATATGCGGCAGTTTGGTATTTCACGTGTTGCTTTTCGTGAAATGGCTTTGGCTGGTAAAATTCCTGGAATAAAAAAAGCAAGTTGGTAATATTAATTTTAATTTAATATAATAATTATACTGTTTTTAGAGCAGTAAAACAGACTTGATAATAGGTCAGCAGGAAGGCCCTGTGAGATACCATTATCATAATTTTTTAATTTTTAAAATGAATACAGATCCAATTGCAGATTATCTTACCAGGGTAAGAAATGCAATAAAGGCAAACCATCGCGTTGTTGAAATCCCGGCATCTAACTTAAAAAAAGAAATTACAAAAGTACTTTTTGATAAAGGTTATATAGCCAATTACAAATTTGAAGATACTGCTCCTCAAGGAATAATCAAAGTAGCTTTAAAATACAATCCGGTTACTAAGATTTCAGCAATCCGTGATTTATCACGTATTAGCAGACCTGGATTAAGAAAATATGCTGGCATAGAAAATATGCCACGTGTTCTGAATGGTTTAGGTATTGCCATACTATCAACTTCTAAAGGTGTTATGACTGATAAAGAAGCTAAAGTAAATAATATTGGTGGTGAAGTTTTATGTTATGTTTATTAATCAGAATTATAAATCATGTCTAGAGTAGGAAAAGCCCCTGTTGTACTGCCTGGTGGTGTTACGGTTTCTGTATCAGATAATAATCTGGTTACTATAAAAGGTCCGAAAGGATTATTAGCTCATCAGATTGATAGTGATATCACTATAGAGCAGGAAAACGGACAAATTTTAGTTAAGCGTCCTTCCGAACAAAAACGTCATAAAGCTTTACATGGTTTATATCGTTCTTTAGTGAACAATATGGTTATTGGTGTAACTGAAGGTTATAAGTTAGAACAGGAATTAGTGGGTGTAGGTTATAGGGCTACTAACACTGGTAATACCTTAGATTTAGTTTTAGGATATTCTCACCATTATGTGTTTGAGTTACCAAAAGAAATTAAAGTTACTACTACTGCAGAAAAAGGAAAGAATCCTACGATTATTCTTGAGTCAATCGATAAACAGTTATTAGGTCAAGTTGCAGCAAAAATCCGTTCCTTAAGAACACCTGAGCCATACAAAGGTAAAGGTATCAAGTTTGTAGGTGAACAAGTAAGAAGAAAAGCAGGTAAATCTGCATCAAAGAAATAACTTATGTTAGGTAAATTATCAAGGAGAGATCGGATCAAGAAGGGAATCAGAAAAAGTTTGTTTGGTTCAACTGAGCGCCCACGTTTATCTGTATTTAGAAGTAATAAAGGTATCTACGCGCAAGTTATTGATGACTTGTCTGGCAAAACTTTAGTTTCTGCTTCTTCACTGTCAAAAGATTTTTCGACTGAAGGATCAAAATCACACCAATCTATTGCAGTTGGTAAGTTAGTAGCAGAAAAGGCAATTGCTTTCGGAATCAGAGAAGTTGTGTTTGATCGTAATGGTTATCTATATCACGGACGGATCAAATCACTGGCAGAAGGTGCGCGTGAAGGCGGTTTAATATTTTAATTCAATCAGCAAATGTCAACTATCAATATAAAAAGGGTAAAATCAAGTGAGATTGAACTAAAAGATCGCTTGGTTAGCATACAACGTGTAGCCAAAGTAACCAAAGGTGGCCGTACATTTAGTTTTTCAGCTATTGTAGTAGTTGGAGATGAAAACGGGATTGTTGGTTACGGTTTAGGCAAAGCAAAAGAAGTAACTGAAGCAATTGCTAAAGGTATTGATGATGCAAAAAAAAACTTGGTTAAAGTTCCTATTATTAATGCTTCGATACCGCACGAGCAAATTGGTAAATTTTCCGGCGGTTTTATTTTTATTAAACCAGCAGCAGTTGGTACTGGAGTAATCGCTGGTGGTGCAATGCGTGCAGTTTTAGAATCAGCTGGTATACATAACGTACTTGCAAAATCAAAAGGTTCTTCTAATCCGCACAATGTGGTGAAAGCAACCATATCGGCTTTGTCACAGCTACGTGACGCATATACTGTAGCACAGCAACGAGGGATTGAAGTAGGAAAAGTTTTTAACGGTTAACACAAAGATGGCTAAGATAAAAATTACACAAGTTAAAAGTATTATTGACAAAAGTGAACGTCAAAAATTAACTATGAAAGCTTTAGGCTTAAGAAAAATAAGCCAAAGTGTAGAAGTTGAAGCCAATCCTACTATCATTGGTATGGTTAGAGCAGTTAATCATTTAGTAGCCATAGAAAATATTTAATGTTATTATGAATTTAAGTAATTTAAAACCAGCATACGGTTCTACCAAAATCCGTAAAAGGATTGGTAGGGGTACTGGTTCTGGCCGAGGTGGTACATCTACACGTGGACATAAAGGTGCTGGGTCTCGTTCAGGTACTTCAACCAAAGTAGGTTTTGAAGGTGGACAGATGCCATTGCAACGCCGTGTTCCTAAAGTAGGGTTTAAAAATCCGAATCGTAAAGAATACGTTGGAATAAACTTAGATATATTGCAAGAATTAGTAGAAAAATATAGTTTAACTGCTATTGATTTTGATGCTTTAAAAATGCATGGTTTAGTTTCCAGAAATGACTTGGTGAAAATATTAGGTCGTGGAGAGTTAAAAGCTAAGTTAGAAGTAAAGGCTCATGCTTTTACAGAAACTGCACAAAAAGCAATTGAAGCAGCAGGCGGTTTAACTGTTAAGTTATAAATCTTAATGAAGAAATTTTTTAACACATTATCTAATATTTGGAAAATTGATGATCTAAGAGTGCGTATTATAAACACACTATTATTTCTTTTAATATACCGCATTGGATCTTTCATTGCTATTCCGGGAGTTGATGCCAATGCCATCGACTCACAAAAAACGCGTGAAGGAATACTGGGTTTGTTAAATATGTTTGCCGGAGGATCTTTTTCTAGATCATCTATCTTTGCATTAGGGGTGATGCCATATATCTCAGCATCTATCGTGATGCAATTATTAGGTATTGCAGTTCCTTACTTTCAAAAATTACAAAAAGAAGGAGAAAGCGGTAGAAATAAAGTTAATCAGTGGACACGGTATCTAACTATTTTTATTACTGCTTTGCAAGCAATAGGTTATGTAAAATCTCAAATTCCTACTGAAGCCAAATTATTTTCTGAACCATTATTTACTATTTCTTCAATTTTTGTACTAACAGCTGGAACATTATTTGTAATGTGGTTAGGTGAGAAAATCACAGATAAAGGTATTGGTAATGGTATTTCTCTTATTATTATGGTTGGGATTATTGCCCAACTACCGTTTGGAATATTTTCAGAATTTACTTCAAGAATTAGTGGTAATGGTGGTCCAATTTCTTTTTTAATTGAAATTGTTGCATTAGTAGCAGTAGTAATGTTTACAATTTTAATTATACAAGGAACAAGAAAAATTGCTGTTCAGTATGCAAAACGAGTTGTTGGCAATAAGCAGTATGGCGGTGTGCGTCAGTATATTCCATTAAAAGTTACTGCTGCTGGTGTAATGCCAATTATTTTTGCCCAAGCCCTAATGTTTATTCCTGCAACAGTTGCTTCATTTTTTCCTAATTCTGCATCTAATGGATTCTTAATGGCTGTGTCAGATTATACTTCCTTTACACACAATATTATTTTTGCTATACTGATTATTCTTTTTACTTATTTTTATACTGCAATCACGGTTAATCCTAATCAAATGGCAGACGATATGAAGAAAAATCAAGGTTTTATTCCTGGAGTAAAACCAGGAATAACAACATCAGAATATATTGATGCAGTTATTTCAAGAATCACTTTACCTGGTTCTATCTTTTTAGCTATTGTGGCTATAATTCCAGCAATAGCATCTAAATTGGGCGTTAACAGTCAATTTTCGAGGTTTTTTGGTGGGACGTCTTTAATTATTTTAGTTGGTGTTGTATTAGACACTTTGCAGCAAATTGAAAGTCATTTATTGATGCGTCATTATGATGGATTAATGAAAACAGGTCGTATTAAAGGCCGTACCGCGATTCCTGTTGCAGCTGGAATTACTCCGCCTGCTATTTGACTTTGGGTTTTTTAAATATGCCTAAAATTTACTATAGAAGTTTAGAAGAAATAGAGTTGATTCGTTTAAGTTGTCAACTTGTTTCAAAAACTTTAGGAGAAATAGCTAAGCTAATTAAACCAGGAGTAAAAACAATAGAGCTGAATAACCGAGCAGAAACATTTATACGAGATTTAGGTGGTATTCCTGCCTTCTTAAATTATAGTGGTTTCCCATATTCATTATGTATTTCTTTGAACAATCAAATAGTACACGGCTTTCCTAGTAAATATGAATTACTTTTAGGCGATTTAGTATCTGTGGATTGCGGTGTGCTTATGAATAAGTTTTATGGGGATTCTGCTTATACGTTTTCAGTAGGTGAACCTAATGAAGATAAAAAACTGTTAATGAAAGTTACTCATGAATGTCTTAATTTTGGTGTAGCAAAAGCAGTATCAGGTATGCGAATTGGTGATATAGGTTTTGCCGTTCAAGAACATGCTGAAAAGTTTCATTTTGGGGTTGTTAAAGAATTAGTTGGGCACGGTGTTGGTACCAAGTTACACGAAAAACCCGAAGTTCCTAATTATGGTAAAAAGGGTTCCGGTATAAAATTAGAAGAAGGAATGGTAATTGCAATTGAACCTATGATAAATGCTGGACGTGCTGGTGTTAGATTTTGGGATGATGGGTGGACTGTTTCTACTTCAGATGGAAAACCTTCTGCTCATTATGAACACACAGTTGCTATTAGAAAAGGTAAACCTGATGTTTTAACAACCTTTGGTTACATAGAAAAAGTTTTAAGAGAAAAAAATTAATAATTAAAAAAAATATATTAGTTTTGCATCCCACTTCAAAATTAGACAATGAAGTAGAAATCAACTAAATATGGCTAAACAAGCCTCAATTGAACAAGACGGAATAATAAAAGAAGCATTATCTAATGCAATGTTCAGGGTAGAATTGGAAAATGGACATGAGATAATTGCTCATATTTCTGGCAAAATGAGAATGCATTATATAAAAATTTTGCCGGGTGATCGGGTAAAATTAGAAATGAGTCCTTATGATTTGACAAAAGGTAGAATTACTTATCGATATAAATAAAATGAAAGTTAGGGCATCTATTAAAAAGCGTAGTGCAGATTGCAAAATTATTCGTCGTAAAGGTAAACTTTACGTAATTAACAAGAAGAATCCTAAGTTTAAACAACGTCAGGGATAAATCAGACTTAACTAAGGTGATTATCTGATTAATCACTTTTCTATTAGTTACTTATATATAAAATATGGCAAGGATTGCAGGTATTGATTTACCAAGAAACAAAAGAGGAGAAATTGGTTTAACTTATATTTTTGGTATTGGCAGATCTACTGCACAAACCATTTTGGAACAAGCCAATATAGACTTTAATATTAAAGTTCAGGATTGGACTGATGAACAGTTAACTGCTATCCGTGGAATTATAAATGATCAGATTAAAGTTGAAGGGTCTTTGCGCTCTGAAGTTCAGTTAAACATAAAACGGTTGATGGATATTGGCTGCTATCGTGGAACACGCCATAGGAAAGGTTTACCTTTACGGGGACAACGTACAAAGAACAACTCGCGTACCCGTAAAGGAAAACGTAAAACTGTTGCTAATAAGAAAAAGGTTACCAAGTAATTAATAACTATTAACAGCTTTTGGTGATCAACCTTTTCAAGCAGTTAATAATCAATCTACAAAATGGCTAAAACTAAAAAGGTTACTAAAAAACGAATTGTTGTTGTAGAGGCTGTAGGACAAGCTCACATCAATGCTACTTTTAACAATATTATTGTTACGTTAACAAACAACAACGGACAGGCTATATCATGGTCTTCTGCAGGTAAAATGGGTTTTAAAGGTTCTAAGAAAAATACCCCTTATGCCGCTGGTCAAGCTGCTTCGGATTGCGCAAAAACAGCGCATGATTTGGGCTTACGTAAAGTAGAAGTTTTTGTTAAAGGTCCTGGTTCAGGTCGGGAATCAGCGATTCGTACTTTACAAACTTCCGGTATTGAAGTAACCACAATTCGTGATATTACTCCAATGCCACACAATGGGTGTCGTCCTTCTAAAAGAAGAAGAGTTTAATCAATTTATTTTAAAGCTAAGATTTAGTTTATTTCTAATAAGCTAATACTTTAAAAACTATTATGGCAAGATATACAGGACCTAAGTCCAAAATCGCAAGAAGATTCAGAGAACCAATTTTTGGTCCTGACAAAGTATTAGAAAAAAAGAATTATCCTCCCGGTATGCATGGAACCTCCAAAAGAAGAGGTAAACAATCCGAGTATGCTGTCCAATTAATGGAGAAACAAAAAGTAAAATATACTTACGGTGTTTTAGAACGTCAGTTTGAAAATCTTTTTCATAAAGCTTCTTCAAAAGAAGGCATTACTGGCGAAACACTTCTTAAATTATTAGAAGCACGTTTAGACAACGCCGTTTATCGTCTGGGAATTGCTCCAACACGATCAGCTGCACGTCAGTTGGTTAGCCACAAACATATAACAGTTAACAACGAACTAGTAAATATTCCTTCTTATTCTTTGAGGGCAGGTGATATTATTGCTGTTCGCGAAAAATCAAAATCTTTAGAGGCTATTACAAATACAGTTTCTGGAAGAAGAATTAACAAGTTTAGCTGGCTCGAATGGGACCCGAATAACTTATCAGGCAAATTTTTAAATTACCCAAGTCGAGATGAAATCCCTGAAAACATCAAAGAAAATTTGATCGTCGAGTTATATTCCAAATAACATTGTACAACGATACTATCATTACTTACCCGGTTGTATCGTTTAAGTTTTAATCAAATTAATATAATTTATAGTAATAGTATATAATGGCAATATTAGCATTCCAAAAACCGGATAAGGTAATTATGCAGAAGTCAAATGATTCTGATGGTACGTTTGAGTTTCGTCCATTAGAACCAGGTTTTGGCATCACTATAGGTAATGCTTTACGTCGTATTTTGCTTTCTTCATTAGAAGGTTATGCAATAACATCTGTTCGTTTCTCCGGAGTATCTCATGAATTTTCTACAATAAAAGGAGTAGTTGAAGATGTTACTGAAATTATCCTTAACTTAAAACAAGTTCGGTTTAAGAAAACAGGTGATTCTGGAGACACAGAGAAAATTTTTGTAATTATCAATGGTCAGGACAGTTTTAAAGCAGGAGATATTACTAAATTTTCAAATAATTATACCGTTTTAAATCCAGAAATGTTGATTTGCAACATGGATTCTTCTGTTACACTTGAAATAGAATTCACTGTAAATAAAGGAAGAGGTTATGTTCCAAGTGAAGAAAATAAAAATGCTGATGCTTTAGTGGGTGTAATCGCAATAGACTCTATTTTCACACCAATTAAAAATGTTAAATACGTTATTGAAAACTATCGTGTAGAACAAAAAACAGACTACGAAAAACTGGTTTTAGATATTGCAACTGATGGTTCTATCCATCCGGAAGATGCTTTGAAAGAAGCAGCAAAAATTTTAATTCAGCATTTCATGCTTTTCTCTGATGAAAACATGATGTTGGAAGCACAGACTAAAGAAGAAACTAAAGAGGTTGATGAAGAAATTTTGCACATGCGCAAAATTCTTAAAACAGAATTAGTGGATCTTGATTTGTCAGTAAGAGCTTTAAACTGTTTAAAAGCTGCTGACATTCGTACTTTGGCAGAATTAGTTTCTTACGATGTGGCTGATATGCTGAAATTTAGAAATTTTGGTAAAAAATCATTGACTGAAATTCAGGATTTGGTTAAATCGAAAGGGTTATCTTTTGGCATGAACCTTTCGAAGTTCAAATTAGACGAAGAATAAATAAAATTGCAGTCTGAAGAGGAATGGATTACATAAATCCATTGGCATAATTCCGAGAGTTTGAACCCTTCACTCAACGGTATGCACGTGCACAATACAAATAAATTATGAGACACGGAAAAAAAGTAAATCATTTAGGACGCACAGATAGCCATAGAAAAGCAATGATGGCAAATATGGCTTCATCACTTATTTTACACAAACGTATTACAACAACCTTAGCAAAAGCAAAAGCTTTGCGTGGTTATGTTGAGCCTTTATTGACTAAATCTAAAAGTGATACTACACATTCACGTCGTACTGTTTTTAGCTACTTAAAAGATAAAGAAACTGTAACTATACTGTTTCGTGAAGTAGCTGAGAAAATTGCTAACCGCCCCGGTGGATATACGCGTATTGTAAAGTTGGAAAACCGTTTGGGTGATAATGCTGAAATGGCGATCATCGAGTTAGTTGATTATAATACAGTATACGTAAAAGGTGATGTTGCTGCTGAGAAAAAATCAACCCGTCGTCGTGGTTCTGGCCGTGGTAATAAGACTGATGAAAGTGTTAAGGCTCCTGAAGGAGGAATTGATTCTCCATTAGACCAGAATGCACCCGCTACATCACTTCTAAATCCTTCATCCGAGGGTGAGCTATTGGCACCAGATGAAGAGTTATAAATATTGTCCTGTTTAAAGGATAAAAAAAAGCCCTGATTTTATCAGGGCTTTTTTTGTAAACAACATCTTCATACATTATTTTAAGTACAGATGCTTCTTTTATCATACTAAATATGGTTTAATTTACGAATTACAATTTAAAGAAGTATAAAATGTGACATGTTGTCATTTTATATTTAATTTAATTAGTAAGATAGAAATAAAATCTGCCAGCAAATCCTTAATGAAAGAAATTTTACTGCTTGGCACATAGCTTGTTCAATAGCATTTATATTATTTAACACGAATTTTTTAAGAAAAATCAATTATATTATGGCTAAAATTATTGGAATCGACTTAGGAACAACTAATTCCTGTGTTGCAGTAATGGAAGGAAACGAACCTGTTGTTATTGCAAATAGTGAAGGAAAGCGTACAACACCCTCTGTTGTAGCATTTATAGATAATGGCGAGCGTAAAGTAGGTGATCCTGCAAAGCGTCAGGCTATTACAAATCCAACCAAAACAATATCTTCTATTAAGCGCTTCATGGGAAATAACTTTAATGAAGTTACCAAAGAAGCAGAACGCGTACCTTATAAAGTAGTTAAGGGTGATGGCAACACGCCAAGAATTGCTATTGGCGATCGTAATTATACACCACAAGAAATCTCAGCAATGATTCTTCAAAAGATGAAGAAAACAGCTGAAGACTTCTTAGGAACTGAAGTTACAGAAGCAGTTATTACGGTTCCAGCATATTTTAACGATGCACAACGTCAGGCTACAAAAGAAGCCGGTGAAATTGCAGGCTTAAAAGTCCGCCGTATCATTAATGAACCAACTGCAGCAGCTTTAGCTTATGGCTTGGATAAAGCACACAAGGACATGAAAATCGCAGTTTTTGACTGTGGTGGTGGTACACATGATGTTTCTATATTAGAGCTGGGTGATGGTGTTTTTGAAGTTAAATCAACTGATGGCGATACTCATTTAGGTGGTGATGATTTTGATCAGGTAATCATCGACTGGTTAGCAGATGAATTCAAAAGTGATGAAGGAATTGATTTGCGAAAAGATCCGATGGCACTTCAACGTTTAAAAGAAGCTGCTGAAAAGGCTAAAGTGGAATTGTCAAGTTCTATGCAAACCGAAATCAATTTACCTTACATTACTGCTGCTGACGGTATGCCAAAGCATTTGGTAAAAAGTTTGACCCGTGCAAAATTTGAACAATTAGCTGATAGTTTAATCAAAAGAACAATCGAACCTTGCCGTACAGCTTTGAAAAACGCTGGCTACAGCACTTCTGATATTGACGAAATTATCTTAGTTGGTGGTTCAACCCGTATTCCTGCCATTCAGGAGGCTGTTGAAAAATTCTTTGGAAAAGCACCTTCAAAAGGTGTAAACCCGGATGAAGTTGTTGCTATCGGTGCTGCCATTCAGGGTGGTGTTTTAACCGGAGAAGTTAAAGATGTATTGTTGCTTGATGTTACGCCACTTTCTCTGGGTATCGAAACAATGGGTGGCGTAATGACCAAACTGATTGAATCAAATACAACAATTCCGTCTAAAAAATCAGAAACTTTTTCTACTGCTTCTGATAACCAACCTTCTGTAGAAATCCATATTTTGCAAGGAGAACGCCCAATGGCTGCCCAGAACCGCACAATTGGCCGTTTTCATTTAGATGGAATTCCCGCTGCACCTCGTGGTATTCCGCAAGTAGAAGTTACTTTTGATATTGATGCGAACGGTATTTTGAATGTATCTGCAAAAGATAAAGCAACAGGTAAAGAGCAAAAAATCCGTATTGAAGCTTCTTCCGGTTTGACTGATGCTGACATTAAGAGAATGAAAGATGAAGCAGAAGCCAATGCAGATGCTGATAAAAAAGCAAAAGAAGAAGTTGAAAAATTGAATGCTGCTGATGCTTTAATTTTCTCTACAGAAAAACAACTGAAAGAATACGGTGATAAAATTTCTGCTGATAAAAAAGCACCTATCGAGTCAGGTTTAACTAAGCTAAAAGAAGCATATGCTGCAAAAAATGTAGCTGATATGGATGCCGCCCAAACTGAATTGCAAAATGCCTGGAATGCTGCATCCGAAGAAATGTACAAAGCTACCCAAAATGGTGATGCACAAAACGGACCAGCCGCAGACGCAAATCCAAATCAACAAGCGGGAACTGAAGCTGATTCTGTAACTGATGTTGACTTTGAAGAAGTAAAATAAGAATTATCGGTATATTTAAAAAGCTGCCTTCGGATTGTCCGAGGCAGCTTTTTTTATGCCCTAAAAGAAGCATCAATATAATTGCTTTAAAAAATCAATCAGTTGCGCTACAGCTTTACTACGATGGCTGATTTTGTTTTTTTCTGAAGTGGACATTTCTGCAAAAGTAACTTCATAACCATGAGGCTGAAAAATCGGATCATAACCAAAGCCTTGATTACCAGATGCTTCAGTTCTAATTGTGCCCGAAATAATTCCTTGAAACCAAAACTCCCGGCCTTGCCAGATCAAAGAAATAACAGTTTTAAATTGAGCTTTTCGATTGAAAATACCTTCTAATTGTTTTAAAACGCGTTGCATATTTGCTTCGTGATCACCATGTTTTCCAGCGTAACGCGCAGAAAAAACTCCTGGTTCGCCGTTCAATGCTTCTATTTCCAGTCCGCTGTCATCACCAAAACAATCCAAACCATATTTATCGAAAATAAAATGTGTTTTGAGTGAAGCATTTTCTTTGAAGGTCGTTCCGGTTTCTATAATTTCATCGTAACAATTAATCTCATGTAAGCTCAAAATTTTAAATTGATTACCAACTGCATCAGCTACTTCTTCAATTTTGTGCGTATTGTTTGTAGCGAAAATAAGTTCTTTGATCATATATTTTTCATTGGTTCCCAAAAAGCTTTGGTTTTTTCTTTATTGCCCAGCATTTCATCGAAACTGTAAGTGTACAAAATCCGACAATTGTTAAAGCTTGTTAATTGGTTCAATTCTGTTTTGGGCAGATTGATTGTCTCCGGGTTCAAGCCAAATAAAACCAATTTTTGTGGCATAAAAGAAGCATTCAATTCCTCGAAACTCAAGTTATCATGAGCTGAAAAGTTTACAATGGCAACATCATCCAAACTTAACTGCTTGCGGAGAAGCGTACTTTCCAATGCTTTTAAATGATTGTCTTGAATAAGTCCTTCTGTTAAAATCAGGAAATTTTGCAAATTTTTTCCTATAAACTTGATTTCCCGAGCTACTGGTTTTTCCGAAATAACGATTTCCGGTTCAACAAAAGCAGCTACAAAACTTTCCTGCTGCAAATCTGCCTGAGTTAGATATAAATCGTCATTCATCAAAATTTGTAATGCTGCCCCGTTTTCTGTTGTCATACCGTAATTTTGGTTAAAAATAGTTAAACAATTTTTGGCTTCAATATAAATTCAGGAATATTGCAGCTAAGTTAAATCCGCAAATTTTGTGCGGTGAGCTGAAAAATTTTTACGAAATTTAACAAATTATGCATGATAAAAACAGCATGTATAAATTACCATTTTTGATAATATGAGAAAGTTTACGGTTTTGATCCTGTGTTTTGTGATTAGTGTTTTCACAGCTTTGGGTCAAAAAAAATCATTGGATAAAGTTGCCGCAGTTGTGGGCAATGGCATTATTTTAAATTCTGATATTGAACGCGAATACGATAATTATTTAGTTCAGGGCAATCAACCGAATCCGGCAATAAAATGTCAGGTTTTGCAACAATTACTGACTCAGAAGTTACTGGCACAACAGGCCATTATTGATAGCGTGATTGTGAAAGATGATGACGTTGATAATGAGGTAGACAGGCGAATGCGAAATTATATACAACGTGCCGGCGGTCAGGAAAAACTGGAGGCTTTTTTAGGAAAATCTATTATTCAATACAAAGACGAAATTCGGCCGGATATGCGCGAACAACTTACCGCACAACGGATGCAGCAAAAAATCACCGAAAAAATAAGTGTGACACCGCAGGATGTCAAAAATTATTTCAATGCCATTCCGAAAGATAGTTTGCCATCTATCAATAAAGAGGTTGAAATTGCACAGATCGTTTTCAATCCAAAATTATCTAAAGATGAGAAACAACTTTATCGAGAAAAAGCAGAAGGTTTGCGAGAACGTGTAAAAAAAGGTGAAGATTTTGCTACACTGGCAACTCTTTATTCTCAGGATCCGGGTTCTGCGCCTGCTGGTGGCGATTTGGGTTTCGCAGATCGTTCAACCTTTGTGAGAGAATTCGCAGCGATGGCTTTTAAACTCAAAGCCGGAGATATTTCACCAGTTTTTGAAACCGATTTTGGTTTTCATTTTTTGCAGGTGATTGAACGCCGGGGAGAACAAGTACATGTAAGACATATATTGATTGTGCCAGAAATAACACAAGCCAGTTTAGATCGGACAAAAACAAAAGCTGACAGTATTTATAATATCATCAAAACGTTGAAAGTTGATTTTGCCCATGCCGCTTCTGAGTATTCTGATGATAAGGAAACCAAATATAACGGCGGTATGATGCTGAATGCGGAAGACGTGCAAAGCCGTTCTACGTTTATCCCGACTGATAAATTAGATCCGCAAGTTGCTTTGGTAGTGGATACCATGAAAGTTGGAAGTATTGCCAAACCATCATTATTCACCTCTCAAAACAATAAAAAAAGCTACAAAATTTTATTTTTGAAATCTAAAACGGATGCACATAAAGCAAATTTGGCGCAGGATTATCCTAAGCTAAAAGATGCTGCTGCCGAAAGTAAGATCGGCAGAACAGTAAGTGAATGGTTTGAAAAACGCCGGAAAGAAACTTTTATCAATATTGACCCTGAATATCAAACCTGCGATCAGCTTAAAACCTGGGTAGTAACAACGGCTTCGGCTCAGGTAAAATAATTATGCAACACCTTTCGGAAGTAGAAGCGGCTGATGCTTTATCTGCATTATTTGGTGAAGTAAGAGCAGAAATCGGGAAAATTATCATTGGGCAGGATGAAGTAGTTAAATCTGTTCTGATTGGTATTTTTAGTAACGGACATTGTTTGCTGGTTGGCGTACCGGGACTGGCCAAAACCTTGCTGGTGCAAACCTTGGCTCAGGTGTTAGATTTGAGTTTTAACCGTATCCAATTTACCCCGGATTTGATGCCTTCTGATATTATCGGTTCAGAGATTTTAGGTGAAGACCGCAATTTCAAGTTCATCAAAGGCCCGATTTTTTCTAATATTATTTTGGCTGATGAGATTAACCGGACACCGCCAAAAACGCAAGCCGCTTTGCTCGAAGCTATGCAGGAAAAAGCGGTTACAGCTGCCGGAGTAACGCATCAGCTGGATAAACCATTTTTTGTACTGGCCACACAAAACCCAATTGAGCAGGAAGGGACTTATCCTTTGCCCGAAGCTCAGCTGGACCGTTTCATGTTCAATATTGCATTAGATTATCCTTCTTTTCAGGAGGAATTAGATATTGTTAAAAACACAACCGGCACTACCGTTAATCAGGTGAAAAAACTCCTTAATGCAGAACAGATTAGGTATTATCAGCAATTGGTCAGGAATATCCCGATAACAGATCATGTATTGGAATATGCGGTAAGGCTTGCCGCAAAAACCCGCCCGAATACGGCTTTGGCAACACCGAAAGTAAACCAGTTGTTAAGCTGGGGCGCAGGCCCGAGAGCTTCACAGTTTTTAGTTTTGGGTGCAAAATGTCATGCGGTTATCTCCGGAAAATATTCGCCGGATATTGAAGATGTGCAAGCCGTAGCCAAGCCAGTTTTGCGCCATCGTATTGTGAGAAATTATCGTGCTGAAGCAGAAGGATTATCTGCAGATCAGATTATTGAGCAGTTATTTTGATAAATTATTTACTTTAATCAAACAGGAAAGGCCGCTGATTTAGCGGCCTTTCCTGTTTCAGATACTGTTTTTATCACCTATTTTTCGATGGGGGAAAATATCTCTACCAGGATATTCCATTTATGTGCTTTATCCGGTTCCCAAATGCGGATGTAGTTATAATTATTTGTGATTTCACCTTTTTTGATCTTGGCTTTGCCATAACTGTAAGCCAGATCGCTGCTAATGGCACGGCCTGCGCCAGTATTCAAAGCTTCGATAGAAATAGCCTGATTACCAACAAACTGCAAAATTTTATCCTGACCAACAATCGGTTCAAAACCAGGAAAGAAATACCGGCTATCCAAAGTTAAAAACTCTTTATAAGCAGGAATGGAAGAAAAATTCAATGAAGTATTGAACAGTTTATCTGTCGTAATGATGATATTACGGCCGTTAAAAGGATCTTTATTGATGATGCGTGTTGCCGCTACAACCGGATATTTAAAATCAACATTCTGTGTTTCTTTTGTCTCCGGGTGCTGCATATCGATATTGAAAAGCAGCTTTAATTTTCCGTATAAATCTGTCCGCCAGATAGAAAGGTATTCACCGTAATCAATATCATCTGTACTGTTTTTAATTGTATAAGAACCAGCCGTAAAAGCAATATCGCCATTGGCAGAAATACGTGCAATACTTGGTGTAACGGTTAATTTTCCGGCAGTTTTTTCGCTACTGGTATAAAAAGTCTTGGCTGAAACAGGTTCCGGTTTAAAAATAATCGCCTCAGGATCCAGCATAGAAAGCGAACCATCACGGATCCCTTTTTGCGAAACAGCTTTATTATAATCTTTTTCTGCTTCTAATACAGTTTTAATCTGTGCCGTTTTTTGTGCTTCAGCCAATTGCGTAAAGTATAAAAGAGCAACAATTGCAACGGATAATTTTTTCATAAGGTTAAGGAATAGGGCCGCAAGTTATTAATTTTTTTTCCTGATGCGGACAGATATGGTCAAGAACTCAAACCGATACAAAATCATTAATGCAACATTAAACTTGATCTGTATAGTTTTATTATTAAGCTGATACTGTTTTTATCATGCTTTTTTTGGGATCAGTTTTTCGGAATAGGCTGATACTGTTTTTATCATGCTTTTTTTGGAATTGATTTGGGGGATAAACTATTAAATTTTTGTCCAGCTGGTTCCTTCTTTGCTATCATTCAGCTGATAACCAATTTTTTGCATTCCTTGCCGGATTTTGTCGGAAGTAGCATAATCCTGGTTTAGTTTTGCTTCGCTGCGTAAGTCTATTACAAAATCAAGCACTTTTGGCAGTTCGTCCGAAGCAGCAGATTCATCCTTCAAACCCAAAACGTCAACTATAAACTGCTGCAACAGCTGCTGTAAAAGTTCCAGGTTGTGCTTGTCGATTTTTAGTTTTTTATCATGAATAGAGTTTACAATTCGGCAAACTTCAAACAACTCAGCAATCAAAACCGGGCTGTTAAAATCGTCATTCATCGCTTCATAGCATCTTTGCTTTAAAGATTCAATTTCAATTTCTCCGCCGGCTGATGCTGTCAGGTTTGGTGCGAGTGCAAAAGCATTCATCATCCTTTTAAAGCCTTTTTCCGATGCTTCCAAAGCCTCGTTAGAAAAATCCAACGTACTGCGATAATGTGCCTGCAACATAAAAAACTTTACTGACATCGGGCTATAACCTTTATTCAACAGCGAATGATTGCCTGAAAACAATTCTTCCGGCAAAAAACTATTGCCTAAAGATTTTGACATTTTCTGTCCGTTAACCGTAAGCATATTGGTATGAATCCAGTAATTGGCAGGCATTTTTCCGCAGGCAGCCTCATTCTGCGCAATCTCGTTGGTGTGATGCGTGGGTGCCAAATCCATTCCGCCGCCATGAATATCAAAATGTTCACCCAAATATTTTTTGCTCATAGCTGAACATTCCAAATGCCAGCCCGGAAAACCCATACTCCAGGGCGAAGGCCATTTCATCAAATGTTCCGGTTTTGCTTTGATCCATAAAGCAAAATCAAGCTTGCCGCGTTTCTCTTCCTGGCCGCCCAAATTGCGCGTGTTGTTGAGCATATCTTCCAGGTTCCGGTTGCTCAAAATACCGTAATCATGGTTTTGGTTGTATTTTTCTACATCAAAATATATCGAACCGTTTACTTCGTAAGCTAAGCCTTTTTCTAAAATAATTTTAACCAATTCAATCTGTTCAATAATATGGCCGGTAGCGGTTGGCTCAATGCTGGGTGGTTTTACATTGAAAATCTCCATAATCTGGTGGAAATCAACAGTGTACTTCTGCACAATCTCCATAGGCTCCAACTGCGCCAGTTTAGCTTTTTTGGAAATTTTATCTTCGCCCTCATCCGCATCGCCTTCCAAATGCCCGGCATCTGTAATGTTGCGTACATAGCGCACTTTGTAACCCAAATGTGTGAGGTAACGGAAAATCAGATCGAAAGAAATAAAAGTACGGCAATTGCCCAGATGGACATCACTGTAAACCGTTGGGCCGCAAACATACATGCCTACAAATGGCGGGTTAATGGCTTTAAATTCTTCTTTTTTACGGGTTAAAGTATTATAAACAAAAAGATTTTGCTGCATGTGCGAATTTAAATAAAAAGGTGGTTTTTGATTTTATTTGAGCAGCAAATCTGCACGGACAGGATAATGATCGGAAAGTTTTTTCTTGAAAACTATATAATTTATCACGTCAAATTTAGGTTGAGGGAGAATGTAATCGATTTGAAAATTCGGAAAATCGCCATTGTAAGTAGTGCAAAAACCGGATCCTTTTTCGCGAAAAGCATTTTTTAAACCGGCAGACATTTTATTAACAGCAAAAGAAGCAGGTGTATCGTTAAAATCGCCGGCAATAATGTAAGGATAAGGCGAAGTTGCTGCATGGTTTTTGACCAGATAAACCTGTTCGCTGCGTTTCAAAAAAGCACTTTTTAACTTTGCCATGATCCTGCGATACGAATGCAAATTGGATTCTTCAACTTTTGAAACACTGTCTATTACCTGATAATCTTCCGGCATAAACCGTATGGATTGCAAATGCACAGCATAAACCCGAATGATGTGGTTTGCTTTTTTTACATCGATAAAAATGCACTGGTTGGTACTATTCTGATCGCCAAAAGAAATCATGCCTTTGTTCACAATAGGGAATTTGGAAAAAGCAGCTATGCCGTTTCCCTCATAATTGATATCGCCTACCGTGAACCGGTAAAAATAATTGGTATGCATTACTTCTTTCAACGAATCTACCATGGCAAATTCTCCGGTTTTGCGTGAGAAAAACTCCTGTATGCAAATTACATCCGGCTGCTGATCTTTAATCAGTTGTAAAATCTCCGTCCGTGTTGGTTTTACGACACCTTTGCCTACACCTTGAAAACTGTGTACATTATAAGTCATTAAACGCAAATAATCAGGTGATTTTTTTGGCCCGTCGGGAGAAGTGCTGCGGATGTTGATACTGCTTACCAGAATCGGCCAACCGATTAAAATGCTAATCAGCGGGATAAAAACCAATTTGTTAAAGCGAAGCACCCAATACAATAAAAAAATCAGGTTTAGCAGCAATAACGGCGAGTAAGCTAAACCAAAAAAAGCAAGCCACCAGCAAGTTCGCGGATCAATAACGCTGGCAAGTAAACTCAACAGAATAGAAACTGAAGCAATTAAGTTAAAAAACAGAACTACCTTATCTATCAGGTAAAGTTTCTGAGCTGATCTAATCTTTACTGGCATTAAACAGGGTTTCCTTCTCTTTTTTGGTCAGGCTGGCATAACCCGAATGTGATATTTTGTCTAAAATAGAATCTACTTCTTCTTCTTTTGAACGTAATGTACTGTTTTTAGCATAGTTTTTTGAGACAACCTGCAAATTGTTTGGTTTAGAAATGCGTTCAAATGCTTTCCCCAGCATGGTATTTCCCTGTACATGTTTGATGTAAAAAAAGCCTGCAATGGCACCGCCGATATGCGAAATTTCTCCGCCGGCGTTTGGCCCGGTTATGCTGATCAGATCAAACAAAACGTAAAATAGAGCAATCCATTTTAGTTTGATATTACCTAAAAACAACAGTTGTATTGTATAATCCGGAAGCAAAGTTGCCGTGGCTACAATAATCGCCATCACAGCTGCTGAAGCACCAACAGTAGTGGATACTGTTTTTACATCAGCAAAAAGCGGGAAAATATTGTAGAAAAGCACATATAAAAATGCACCTGCCAAACCTCCGATGATGTATAGATCCACCAGTTTTTTGCCGCCCAAGTATTCCTGAAAAATACTTCCCAGCCAGTAAAACCACAACATGTTGAACAGGATATGGAAAAAACCATTGTGCATAAACATGTAGGTAAAAGGCGTCCAGAACCGCACCAGTAATTTGGGCAGATAAGAAGGCACGGCCAGATAATCATTCAAAGTCATGGTAATTGCTGAGTTGCGGGTGGTCAGCATTTCGATCACCCCAAGTAAGCTCAAAAACAGGAACACAATCACGTTAACCCCGATCAGTAGATTTAGCCGGTTCCCGGACCGGAAAACCTGTGTACGAATTTCATCCCACATAAAAAATTATCCTTTTAAAATCGTTTTCGTTTGATAAGGGCTCATTAATTAAAATCCTTTGCTGGGTGTTAACCGCCAAACTTTCAACAAAATATAGCCAAACAAAGCACCGCCCAAATGTGCAAAGTGCGCAACCGAATCGCCCTGATGCTGGCTCAAACCCAAATATAATTCAACCACAATATAACCAATTACGGCGTATTTTGCTTTTATCGGAATTGGGATCAGCATAATATAAAGTTCGGTTTCTGCATACAAAACGCCAAAAGCAACCAAAACACCAAAAAGTGCGCCCGAAGCACCAACCATTGGCGCAGCATAAATATCGTGAAGTTTCGCTCCGTTTTCAGGTGTGATATTTAAGTTGACGGTCTGATCAAAAATAAAACTTCCCAAAATACCATGTACTTCTATCGCTTGCACCAGCATTTGCAAAGCCAGCGCACCCAAGCCAGTAATAAAATAATAGTTAAAAAAACGCTTGGAACCCATGAAATATTCTATCGCCGGGCCAAACATGTACAAGGCAAACATATTGAAGAAAATATGCGCCCAACCGCCGTGCATAAACATGTAAGTGATTGGTTGCCAGACCCTAAAGTGCGGTGAATTGAAATAAAACGCGCCCAAGTAGTTAGCTAATTCTATCCCCATATTTTCAAAAACCAACGTGGCAATAAAAAAGATAATGTTGATAATCAGCAGGTTTTTAACAACGGGCGGAATGTTGGCAAAGAACGATTGTCCGAATAGATTCATAGTTTCTGCAGAAGCACGATGCTTCTTTTATCGATCAAATTTTTGAAAAATTTCTTCTAAAGTATAAGTAACAATTATAGGTTTGCCACTAAGTGAAACGTTGGGCATCTGGCAGGCAAAAAGCTGGTCGATCAGTTGGTTCATTTCCTCCAGTGAAAACTTTGTACCGGGATTAACGGCTGCATTTTTGGCCAAGGTGCGCGCCAGGTTATCGTGTTTGCTCAATTTTAAAGCTGATTGATTGTTTTTGAAGCCTTCCAGCAGTTTTTCCAGCATTTCGTTTTCGCTGGCTTTGGTCAGTTCTGCCGGGATGCCTTCTACAATCACAGTATTTTTGCCGAATTCCCGGATGTCAAAACCCAAAGCGCGGACATCATTAAACAAGCTTTTCAGCAGTTCAAAATCAGAAGTGCTCATGCTGATGCTTTGCGGAAACAAGGTTTGCTGGCTCACGCCGGAATGGTTTTCCAGCTGAAGCAAAAAACGTTCGTACAAAATCCGTTCATGCGCTGCTTGCTGGTCGATCAGCATAAAACCGGATTTGATTTGCGACAGGATAAACCGGTTCTGGATCTGAAATAATTGCCGCTCGCTGGCTTTGCTTAATTGCCGGTTATCTACCGAAACCTGTCGTTGCTGCGTATCAATTTCCTGTTGCTGGGTAATTTTTCCTTGGGTAATCGCATACAAAGTATCCCAGTTTTGTACAAAATCCGGTTTGTGGCGTTCTGCAGAATTTCGGATAAATGCTTTATCGGTTACTGTTTTTACCTCATCAGAAAACGGGTTAAAATCCGGGTTAAACTTAATGCCCGGCGGGACGATCTGATCCAGCGGTTTATGGCTGATCATTTGGTCAAAACCAGTTTCCCGGTCAAAATCCAGCGAAGGCGTAATATTATATTGGCCCAGTGAACGTTTTACTGCCGAACGGATAATGGCATAAATTGCTTTTTCATCCTGGTATTTTATTTCGGTTTTTGTGGGATGAACGTTGATGTCGATTTTGCTCGGATCAATTGAAATAAACAGCACGTAAAGCGGAAAACTGTCATCCTGCAGCAATTCCTGAAAAGCAGAACTTACGGCATGGTTCAGATAATTATCCCGGATAAAACGATTATTAACGAAAAAAAACTGTTCGCCGCGGGTTTTGCGCGCAAACTCCGGTTTGCCAACAAAACCTTCCAGCTTGATGATGGAAGTATCTTCCTGGACTGGTACCAGTTTTTGGTTGTAATTATTGCCGAACAGATGCACAATCCGCTGTTTCAATGACACTGCGGGAAGATGAAAAACCTCCTGCCCGTCGTGGTGCAGCGTGAAAAACAGCTGTGGATTGGCCAAAGCCACGCGCTGAAATTCATCAATGATATGCCGTGTTTCAATGGAATTTCCCTTTAAAAAATTTCGTCGGGCCGGCGTGTTGTAAAAAAGATTTTTGATGCAAACCGAAGTTCCGGCAGCCGTGGCGCAAGGTTCCTGACTGATAATTTCGGAAGCTTCAATACAAATTTTCGTGCCCAGCTCGTCTTCATAGCGGCGGGTTTTTAATTCTACCTGAGAAATTGCAGCAATTGAAGCCATTGCTTCACCCCGAAAACCCATGGTCCGGATGGCAAAAAGATCATCGGCTTTGCGGATTTTAGAAGTGGCATGCCGTTCAAAACACATTCTGGCATCGGTAAAACTCATGCCGCAGCCATTATCAATTACCTGGATCAATGCTTTGCCCGCATCTTTTATAATCAGCTGGATTTTATCAGCCCCGGAATCAACTGCGTTTTCCAGCAATTCTTTTACAGCAGATGCCGGGCGTTGCACCACTTCACCTGCGGCAATCTGATTGGCAACGGCATCAGGCAAAAGGCGGATAATATCAGACATTAATCTTGCTCAATTCTTTTTCGATGCTAAATTAAAAAAATGATCGCATAACTTCGCAGCTTTGCCGCGCAGATGTAGTTTTGTACGGGCTTAATTTAAGTTACAATGACAATTACTTTAAGAATCATAATCAAACGAAACACACAGCTGAAAATACCAAACTGAATGACCAAATGAACAAAACCGATCCGTCAATTTTAAGAAACAAATTTACCCTGATAAAAACAGTATGTGGCTGGATGCTTCTTTTATCGGTGTTTTCTTGTCAGCAAAAAAAGGAATACAACGCAGATTTGCTGGTGAAAAATGCCCGCGTTTATACCGTAAATAAGCAGTTTGCTATTGCCGAAGCTTTTGCAGTGAAAGATGGAAAAATACTTGCTTTGGGAAAAACTACAGATCTGGAGAAAAATTACCTCGCAAAAGAAGTATTGGATGTGGCCGGAAAATCAGTTTTTCCGGGTTTTATTGATGCACATGCGCACTTTTACGAATATGGAATGGGTTTGCAAACCATCAACTTAAAAGATATTGGCAGCTGGGCAGAAATTGTAGATTCGGTGCAGCGATATGCTAAAAATAATGCCGACGGCTGGATTATCGGCAACGGCTGGGACCAGAACCGGTGGAAAACGAAGCAGTTTCCGAACAAGCAGCAACTGGACGTTTTGTTTCCGGAGCGGCCGGTTTTGTTGAGCCGGGTTGATGGCCACGCCGCGATTGCCAACCAGGCGGCTTTAAATATTGCAGGTATCAAACCAAACCAAAAAATTGCCGGCGGTGAAATCGAAACCATTAACGGAAAACTGACCGGGATTTTGGTGGATAATGCCGTGAATCTGATCACGCATAAAATTCCGGCTGCTACAGATGATCAAATCAACAACTCCTTCTTGCAAGCACAACAAAATTGTTTTGAAGTTGGCCTGACTACAGTTGCAGATTGCGGGTTGGATTATCCTTTGGTAAACGCGATCCGGCAATTGCAAAATCGCGGCGATTTGAAGATGCGCTTATTTGTGATGCTGTCTGATAACCAGCAAAATCTGGACTTTTTGTTTCGGAACGGAGCGATCAAAACGCCGCGTTTAAATGTAAGTTCGGTAAAGGTTTATGCCGATGGTGCTTTGGGTTCGAGAGGAGCTTGTTTGCTAAAACCTTATACAGATCAGCCAAAATGGAATGGATTTTTGCGTAGTCCGAAGCAGCATTTTCAGGATATAGCTAAGTTGCTGGCTGATAAAGGTTTCCAGATGTGTACGCACGCCATTGGGGATTCTGCCAACCGCGTCATGCTAAAAATTTATGCAGGGGTTTTAAAAGGAAAAAATGATCGCCGCTGGCGGATAGAACATGCCCAAATTATTAACCCGGCAGATTTTAAGCTTTTTGGGGAGAACAACATCATTCCTTCCGTGCAGCCCACGCACGCCACTTCGGATATGAACTGGGCCGTGCAACGCTTGGGAAAAACCCGGATAAAAACAGCATACGCTTATCAGCAATTGTTGCAGCAAAATGGCTGGCTGCCTTTGGGGACAGATTTTCCGGTAGAAAATATCAGTCCGTTTTATACCTTTTATGCCGCTGTAGAAAGGAAGGATTTGAAAGGATTGCCAGAAGGCGGTTTCCAAATGGAAAATGCTTTAACAAGAGAGCAGGCCATCCGCGGAATGACGATCTGGGCGGCAAAAGCCAACTTTCAGGAAAACGACCGCGGCAGTTTGGAACCCGGAAAACTGGCAGATTTTGTTTTATTAGATCAGGATTTAATGCGTATTAAAGGCAGCGGATTGCCGAAAATAAAAGTGCTTCAAACTTATATCAATGGAGAAAATGTATATAAACGTTAAACGCAAAGGATTTTACAGTTTATTATGGGCGATAACAGCCATGAGTCCGGCCTGTGCGCAAGTTCCGGATCCGCACCAGCAGAACCAAAGTTTTTTAGCTGCTAAAAGAAGCATCGAAAGTTTAACAGTTTTGCTAAACAATCAAAACCAGATCGTTCCGATTAAAAATTTGGATCAGCAACAAATCGCCAGCGTACATTTTAATTTTGAGAACACGCTGGTTTTTGATAGCCTGCTGAACAAATATGCCAAAGTTTTCTCTTTTGATGCGGCTTATTATTCCGGCAATAAAAACCTGAATAATCTGCTGTTCGATCTGAAATTTTATACCACAGTGATTGTCCAGCTGAATAAACAGGATCTGGAAAACCCGGCTTTAATGCCATTTTTATCAACCTTAAATCAGCAAAAAAACGTGATTGTTGCCTGTTTTGGCACCACACAATTGCCCGCTAATTTTGATGTGCTAAAAACAGTATGGGTTTGGTCGCCCGTAAATTCTCCGGTTGCGGCCGGTTATGTGGCACAAATGATTTTTGGCGGAGTTGCTTCCAGCCAAAAATTGCAAACCAGTATTTCTGCAAAATACCAAAGTGGAGACGGTGCAACAACTACACAAACGCGGCTGGCCTATTCTGTGCCGGAAGATGCAGGCATCAACGCGGATAATTTAAACAGCAATATTGATGCAATTGTAGCCGAAGCGATCCGTGCCAAAGCAACGCCGGGCGCAGTGGTTTTGGTAGCGCGGAATGGTAAAGTGATCTTCAACAAAGCTTATGGAAACCATACTTATACAGATACTTTGAAAGATAAAATCACCGATATTTTTGATATGGCATCGGTTACAAAAGTATCAGCCACCACAATGGACGTGATGAAACTTTACGACCAAGGCAAATTAAATTTGGATTCTACGGCGGGTAGTTACCTGGCTTTGGCACGAAATACCAACAAAAATGATATTAAAGTACGCGAGTTTTTAACACATCAATCAGGCATGGTCCCGGATATTATTACTTGGGAAAAACTAAAAGTGGAAAACAGAAGTACAGATTCTTCAGCAGCATTTCCAACAAAAGTTGCCGGTCATTTTTATCTGAAAAAAGATTATTTTAAAGATGTGATCTGGCCTGATATGCTGAAATCTCCGCTTAAAACCCGAGGAAAATATGTTTACAGTGATTTGAGTATGTATTTTATGAAGGAAATTGTGGAAACGATTTCTGCCACACCGCTGAATGTTTATGTTCAGCAAAATTTTTATACGCCGCTGGGAATGCAAACGGCCGGGTTTTTGCCGCTGAACCGTTTTCCGCCAAACCAGATTATCCCAACTGAAAACGATCAGGGTTTCCGGCATCAATTGCTGATTGGTTATGTGCACGATCAGGGTGCCGGATTGCTGGGCGGCGTTTCCGGCCATGCGGGTTTATTTGCCAGTGCCAATGATCTGGCAATTTTATATCAGATGATTTTGAACCGGGGAACTTACGGTGGAATGCAGTATTTTAAGCCGGAAACAGTTGATCTTTTCACTGCAAAGCAATCTGATGTGAGCCGCCGCGGTTTAGGTTTTGACCGCTGGGACCCGAACCGAACGACCAAGTATCCTTCCGTTTTGGCCTCCGATCAAACTTACGGGCACACAGGTTATACCGGAACTTGTTTTTGGGTTGATCCGAAGTACAATCTGGTTTATATATTTCTTTCAAACCGTGTCAATCCAAAAGTTACAGACAAATTATCTGATCTGGCCATCCGCAGAAGAATTCAGGATGCAGTTTACGAAGCCATACAAAAAGGTGTACAATAGCTAAGAGCCTGTTTAAATTTTTATCTGAAAAAATATTGGTGCTTCTTTTATGCCTGTAAATTTTGTTTTTGTATTTTATACTGATAAAAGAAGCATTAATATTTCCTGTTTTGGGGTGATAAAAGAAGCATCTAAAAGAAATCTGATAAAATTTAAACAGGCTCTAAAAGGCATAGTTTTTGTGTTTCAAAAAAAAAATTATCTTAATTATGAAAAAAATTGTTTTAGTATTAACTGTTGTGATGTTAAGTTTAACTACGCAGGCTTTCTCTAAAAAAATGTTGCTATAGTTAAACTAAGCCAGCAATACGCAGAAGTTACCAAAGACATTGCTGATCTGCAAGTAAAGTTACAAACCGCACAAGCTAAGCTGCCAACAGCACAATCGAAAGCAACAGTTGCAACCCAGGAAGCACAACAAGCTGCACAACAAAGCACTGAGCAAGCACAAAATGCAACTGATGCAGATTATGATAAAACCAGAAAGCGAGAAAAAAAGCTAAACAGGCGGCTAATAAATCCGCAGGTGCAAAAGATGCTAACGAAGATGTAAAAGATAACAACAACAAAATCAAGGACCTGAATAAAGAGATCGCTAAAAAATAAAAAAGCAACCGGATTTGCAAACTAAGCTTACTGCTGCAAGAGCTTCAATGCCTGCGGCCAGTACAGCTATATCTCAACCGTAATATTACATAATTCACAGGTGATGCAATTTATAATCTTATAAATTTGCATACAAATCAAATTATGAAAATAGGTATTGTTTGTTATCCTACATTTGGTGGTAGCGGCGTTGTAGCTACCGAATTAGGTAAAGCTTTGGCTGATAACGGCCATCAGGTACATTTTATCACTTATAACCAGCCAGCCCGGCTGGATTTTTTTTCTGAAAATCTTTTTTACCACGAAGTTGCCGTATCCAAATATCCTTTATTTGATTATGCACCTTATGAAATCGCCTTGACCAGCAAAATGGTTGATGTAGTTCGTTTTGAAAACCTGGATTTGCTGCACGTGCATTATGCTATTCCGCACGCTTCGGCAGCTTATTTGGCAAAGCAAATTTTAAAAACATATGGCATCCACATTCCATTTGTTACCACATTGCACGGCACAGATATAACGCTGGTAGGTAAAGACCGGACATTTAAACCGGTTGTTACTTTTTCGATCAATATGTCTGATGGTGTAACCGCAGTTTCAGAAAGCCTGAAAAAAGATACACTTGATTTTTTTGATGTGGAAAATGAAATCCGGGTTATCCCGAATTTTATTGATTTAAGGCGTTTCAGCAAAAAAGCAAAAGACCATTTTAAGAAAGCAATTGCACCTTCCGGAGAAAAAATATTGGTACACACTTCCAATTTTCGAAAAGTAAAGCGCACGGAAGATGTGATTAAGCTTTTTGCCATTGTAAACAAGCAAATCCCGTCCAAATTGTTGATGGTAGGCGATGGGCCGGAACGCTCAATGTGCGAGCAGCTTTGCCGTGACCTGGATGTTTGCGATACAGTACGTTTTTTGGGGAAACAAGATGCGGTGGAAGAAATTTTATCCGTTGCAGACCTTTTCCTAATGCCTTCTGAATCAGAAAGTTTTGGTTTAGCTGCGCTGGAAGCGATGGCTTGCAAAGTTCCGGTCATCAGTTCTAATACTGGTGGAATACCGGAATTAAATATTGATGGCGTGACCGGATTTATGACAGCTGTGGGCGATGTAAAATCAATGGCCGAAAAAGCAATTTACATTTTGGAAGATGACGAGCGTTTGAAAGAGTTTAAAGAAAATGCTTTGGCACGGGCAAAAGAATTTGATCTGAGTTTGATCCTTCCTTTGTATGAAGATTATTATCGGGAAGTGATTGAACGGTCTAAAGTACCTGCCTAAATTTATACGGGTAAAAGAAGCATCGTAACTTAAAAAAAATTAAACAACGGTGCTTCTTTTAGCACATCAAAATCAGGCTCGTTTAGAAATTGGTACATAACATTTTATTATTCGCAATAATAACTTACTTTTGAAAAAATAAATCCTAAACACGCGGAAGTGGCGTAATTGGTAGCCGCACCAGACTTAGGATCTGGCGCTTCACGGCGTGGGGGTTCGAGTCCCTTCTTCCGCACTTATTTCCTCCGTCATTTAAAAACTGACGGAGGATTTTTTTTATCATGTAAAAACAGTATCAATAATGGACATCACACAAGAAAAAATAGATGATTTAAATGCGGTCTTAAACATCAAAATCAACCAGGAAGATTATCAGGCACGGGTAGAAAAAGCTATTAAAGAGCAGGCAAAAAAAGCAAAATTGCCGGGTTTTCGTCCGGGAATGGTGCCTGCCGCCCACATCAAAAAAATGTATGGTAAAAGTATTTTGGTTGATGAGATCAATCACATGCTTTCTGATTCTTTGAACAATTACATCACCGATAACCAATTGGAAGTTTTAGGCCAACCGCTGCCAAAGGCTGATGACGACAAAGTTTTTAACTGGGATTTTACCGAAGATTACGAGTTCAATTATGAAGTAGGTTTGGCTCCGGATTTTACTTTAGATTTTTCTGCTGCTGATGTGGTGCCGCAATATGTTGTCAAAATTGATGACGAAACTTTGCAAGCCCGGATCAAAAACATCCGCAGAAGCTATGGTAAAATGACAAATCCTGACGTATCGGCAGATGATGACGTGTTATATTCTGAATTGAAGCAGCTTTCTGCCGATGGTTCTGTTTTTGAAGATGGTATTACCAATACAACTTCTGTCCGCATTGAACAAATTGTAGACGAAGAAGTAAAAAGTTCTTTGATTGGCCTGAAAAAAGGCGATGTTATTACTTTCGATATCAACAAAGCTTTTAACAATGATGCAGCGAAAATTGCAGGTTTGTTAAAAATCGATGAAGCTGAAGCTGCTGATTTAAAATCTAACTTCCAGCTAACGGTAAAAAATGTAAACCGTTTAGAAGAATCTGATTTGAACCAAGAGTTTTTTGACAAGATTTTTGGCGAAGGTGTAGTTCATAATGAAGAAGAATTTCGTACAAAAATTGCAGAAGAGCAAGAAGCAATGATGGCGCAGGATGCAGATCGTAAATTGCAGGACGAGCTTTATCAGTTTGTATTGAGCAAAGTTAATTTTGAATTGCCGGATGGGTTTTTAAAAAGATGGCTGAAAGTAAGTAATGAAAAGCTAAGCGATCAGGAACTGGAAGATGGTTATGCTGATTTTGCCAAAAATTTAAAATGGACTTTGATTGAAAATAAAATCATCAAGGACAACAACATTGAAATTAAATATGAAGAAGTTTTCCAGGCGGCAAAACAACGTTTGGATGCACAATTCAGGATGTACAGCCCGCAAGCTTTGGATGAAGAGCAATTAGGCCAGTACACGGTACAATTTTTACAAAATAAGGATAACGCAAATAAACTTTTTGAAGAAGTAAAAGCACTGAAAGTTTTTGATTACCTCAAAACAGTTGTTACTTTAGACAAAAAAGAAATCGATAACACAGCGTTTAAAAAGCTGGAATAAACCATTTAACAAAATTTAAAAGTTAATGGTTATCCGGTTCTGTAAACGATGAATTGGATAACCATTGTTTTTTTATAGAGATATGCAAATAGATAAAAACGAGTTCAGAAAATATGCCGTTAAGCATCACCGCATCAACGGCATTTATGTAGATAAATTTATAGGCAGTGTAGAAAACACGCAGTTGCCAACCGGCATGACGCCTTATATTATCGAGGAGCGGCAGTTAAACGTAGCACAAATGGACGTGTTTTCTCGTTTGATGATGGATCGGATCATCTTTTTGGGTGATGCCGTGATGGATCAAAATGCGAATATTATCCAGGCGCAGTTGCTTTTCCTGCAATCCACAGATGCCAAAAGAGATATCCAGATTTATATCAATTCTCCGGGTGGTTCTGTTTATGCAGGTTTGGGTATTTACGATACCATGCAGTTTATTTCCAATGATGTAGCTACAATTTGTACCGGAATGGCTGCTTCTATGGCCGCAGTTTTACTATGTGCAGGAACGAAAGGCAAGCGTGCCGTATTACCGCATTCAAGGGTGATGATCCACCAGCCATCAGGTGGTGCACAAGGCGTGGCTTCTGATATGGAAATCAACTTGCGTGAAATGCTGCGTTTGAAAAAAGAATTGTACGAAATCATATCCAAGCACTCCGAACAATCGTATGAATGGGTTGAAAAATCTTCAGATCGCGATTACTGGATGACCTCCGAAGAAGCCAAAGAGTATGGCATGGTTGACGAAGTTTTGAAAAGTAATAAAGTCGATAAGTAATTTTAAAAAATCATGAGCAAAACCAGTAAAGATATCAAATGTTCATTTTGTGGTGCCGGCAAACAGGATTCTTTAATGCTGATTGCCGGACTGGACGCTCATATTTGTGATAAATGCGTAAACCAAGCCAATGATATTTTGGCTGAGGAATTAAAGCTGAGGAAGGTAAAATCTCCGCATGAAGCCAATACTCCTGCTACTTTAAAACCACTTGAAATTAAATTGCACCTGGATCAGTATGTAATTGGCCAGGATGATGCTAAAAAAGTATTATCAGTTGCAGTTTATAATCACTACAAAAGACTGAACCAGAAAATTGGGAAGGATGAAGTTGATATTGAAAAATCAAACATTATTCTTGTCGGCGAAACCGGTACCGGCAAAACTTTGCTGGCCAAAACCATTGCCAAAGTGTTAAATGTTCCTTTTTGTATTTGTGATGCAACGGTTTTAACAGAAGCCGGTTATGTAGGAGAGGACGTGGAAAGTATTTTAACGCGCCTTTTGCAAGCTGCAGATTATGATGTTACTTTGGCCGAGCGCGGTATTGTTTATATTGATGAGGTAGATAAAATTGCCCGTAAAAGTGATAACCCTTCTATTACACGTGACGTCTCCGGAGAAGGTGTACAGCAGGCATTGCTCAAAATTTTAGAAGGAACTATGGTAAACGTTCCGCCGCAAGGTGGCCGTAAACATCCTGACCAAAAGATGATTACCGTAAATACCAGTAACATTTTATTTATCTGCGGTGGTGCTTTTGACGGTATTGAAAAGAAAATTGCCAACCGGATGCGTACC
>JAABUS010002708.1_pt1 | contig 32150 bp, 28 predicted proteins | sample 5560161 | NCBI WGS metagenome assembly JAABUS01 (sample SAMN10711885, study PRJNA513376) | rock metagenome | isolation source: Antarctica rocks | place: Antarctica: Victoria Land, Trio Nunatak nord | collected 2016-01-04 | reverse complement strand
CCTGCAGGCCGCTACCAACGTGCATCGCCGCCTCGCTCATTCCAGACGCAAACGACAGCCGTATGTCCGCTATCCGGTGCGCGGCTAATTTAACGCCAATGCGGGTGACCCCCCTCGGCGATCCCGCAGACAACATAAAGGAGCTGTACTACGAGTGGCGCATGCCGATGCCAGGCGTCATCACGGGCGCGAGATCCACGAGCGGCTGAACGTGGCCGAGAACCGGGATTCGGCCAACGTCCCGGTTCTCTACGGCCGTGACGGCGAGATCGCAGTCCATCGATGCCCAGCATCAATCGAACGGCTCACTCAATGCGCCAGCGCCGGGCTTCCTGACTCGGCCACCTCCAACTGCGTGTTGACCTTCAGCATCATGGCGACGATGCCGCCGACCAGGGCGCAGCCGCCCAGCACGAGCAGCCCGGCCGTGAAGTTTCCGGTCAGATCTTTCAGATATCCCATCATGTAGGGGCCTGCGAAACCCGACAAGTTGCCAAGCGAGTTGATCGCAGCAATCCCTGCCGCCGCCGAACTGCCCGTCAGGAATGTGCTGGGTATCGGCCAGAACAACGGGGGCATGGCGGAGACGCCGATCTGCCCCAGGCAAAGCAAGCCCAATACCATGGCCGGAGAGGAGACCAGCCCTGCGCCTCCGACCCCGACCATGGCGAGCATCATCGCAAAGCAAACGTGCTCCCTACGCTTCAACGTGCGATCGGAATTGCGGCCCAGCAAAACCATTCCAACTGCGCCGAACACAAAAGGCAGTGCGGACAACAACCCGGTTTGAAAGTTGCTGACGCCAAAACCCTTGACGATGGTCGGCAGGAAGAAAGCCACGCCATAGCTCGCAGCGTTCAAGCAGAAATACACGAACGCGCAGGCCAGGACGCGCCGGTCGCTCAGCGCTTTGCCGATGCTCAGATGCTCGGCGGCCTCCTTCTGCGTCCTTTCCGCATCCAATCGCGTCTCGAGCCAGCGCTTCTCGTCGTCCTTGAGCCAGGTCGCGAGCGCCGGTCGATCGGTCAGGTAGATGATGACCGCGAAACCCATCAGCACCGACGGCACCGCCTCAAGGATAAACAGCCACTGCCAACCATCGAGCCCGGCGCCGGAGATGTTCAGCAAAGCGCCGGAGATCGGCGCGCCGATGATGGACGAGAACGGAATCGCCAGCATGAACAGTGCGACGACACGGGCGCGATAGACTGAAGGAAACCACAGCGTGAGATAGAAGATGATCCCGGGAAAAAACCCCGCTTCGGCAATGCCCAGCAGAAAGCGCAAGCTATAGAACACCCATTGGGTCGAAAGCCCGGTCGCCGCCGCGATCGGGCCGATAAAAGCGAAGAGGGCGGAGACAATCCCCCAACTTACCATGATGCGGGCGATCCATAACCGCGCGCCAAACCTGTCCAGCGCAAGGTTGGAGGGTACCTCAAGCAGGAAGTAAGCAATGAAAAACAGTCCAGCACCAAGGCCGTAAGCCGCCTCGGACAGTCCGAGCGCCGAGGCCATCTGCAGCTTGGCGAAACCGACGTTGACCCGATCCAGATATGCAACAAAATAGCAGGTGATCAGAAAAGGTATGAGCCTCCAGAGAACCTTGCTGATGGTTCTCTTTTCGATATCGTCCATGTGACCGTCCTCCCTCAATTTGCCACGTTGGGCGTGCGCTTGCACGTCGCCACGCCGGCATGTCCTGATCGAGGGGGTTGATCCCCGCTCCTGCGTTGCCGAACAGCCAGCGGACGCAAGTCTAGGATCTCTCCGTAGGGATCGCGAGACGGCGTGGCCAAATTCTCCGCCGTTTATGCGTTCTTCTCCAATGTCAGGTCGCCTCCGGCCCAAGGTTCGTGGATTGCCGGCTCCGGATGTGTCTTTTGGGCCGCACGCACCGGGTCGATAGTGTCCACGCTTGTGATGGAGATGCGCTGGTGGGGGCGGAGGTGGCCAGCGGAGGAAGCCTGCAGCTCCGCATCCTAAGGCTGCGGCAGGGCAGCCACTTCCCACCGTTCCTCAGTCGCAGGTGCAAGGCAATCTCGATAGCCGGCGGCGCCAATACGATCTCGTCGAGGTCGCATTGCCCCTAGAGCTTCTTTCCGATCGAAGTGGATCGGAAAGAAGCTCTGGGGGTTTTGTTTTAACAGCGACATCCGACCAAAGAAGCAGATTGGTCGGATGTCGCTCTAGATCAATCCGCTGCTGCTTTCGACCTCACGCGCTTGCTGCCAATGCTCGTCGGACTGGTTTTCCGAACAGCCCTCCTGCTGCCACAGGAAATAGGCGCGCTCGCGGATGCGTTGCTCAACCCGTTCCAACTGCTGACGCCTGGTCTCCAAAACGTCGCTGTATGGTGCGAGTGGTCCGCCGCGGCTGACGTGCGGCCTTGCGTGTAACGCCTCAATCTCAGTCTCGGGCACGAGCTGCATAACAGCGGCGAGCCTCAGCGCCTCCCGTTCGGGGTCCTCGACCTTCGGAGTGCCGCCCTGGTCTCCTACGGCGATCGGGAAAACGTGCAGGACCGTGCCCCTGTCGTTCAGTATGTCAACCAAGCAATCCTTCATGCTGCATTCCTTGTAATGGCTCGCTGCGGAAAGAGCGCTACACGAGGCAGCGCCTATTTATGCGACGAGATTTGTCATCAAAGCTTAGAGTTTGTCGGCGAGCCCAAGTCTGTTTGCTCTGCTGGGGGTATGAGGCAGATCCAGGCATTGCGGCTCGCCAGCCGGAGTAGGATCATGCGACAACCCGCCTTCGGCTTTCCTAAGATGCCCTGCGGCCAGCGTGCGACGGCATACCATTCTGCAGCAAGCCGTTCCGTGGTGCGGAGCTTATGGTTGGGGAAGCACGGCCTGCCTCCCGCTTCACGAGATTTCCGCCGCCCAGCCCGGCGTCCTCGTCGAGCTTTCGACGATAGCGGGCCGCAGCCTCTCCCCGGCTCCGAAGGTCCCACTTGTCGAGGATGCTGTGGACATGGTTCTTCACGGTGGGCAGGGCGACTTCCAGCCGGCGCGCAATCAGCTTGTTCGACAGGCCATCCGCCAGCAGCTCAGCAATCTCGCGCTCGCGGGCGGTCAGCGCGAAGATCCCGGCCCTGGGTGCGCGTTCGGCCGAGCGGTCGGCAAACCGGCCCAGCAGGACCGCGGCCAGCCTCGGCGGGCAGGCAACCTCTCCCGCCGCTACGCGGCGCACTGTGGCGACGAGGTCGCTGCCCGAGGTGTCTGGGCCCAAATATCCAGAGATGCCGATGTCCGCCCAGGCCAGGAAATCCTCGTCCTGGTCGTGCGTCGCCAAGACAACGACGCGCACCTTGGGAAGCAACGTCCGGACGGCGGCAACCAAGGTGACCGCTTCGGGATGCAACGCATCGACGATGACCAGGTCGGGCGCGAACTCCAGGACGGCCGCTTCGACCGTTTCGCGAGAGGTTGCGCTATGCGCTTGGGTCTTGCCGCCCTCCTGCAAGGCCGCGGCCAACACCTCCTGCAGCAGGCGCACAACACTGATAAAAAGGATGACCATACCGCACCACCGTATCATTTTAACTACGATACTAATAATACGTTACGAAACCCGTTTTTCCAAAAAAGATTTGTCAGGAAGAGTTAGGCATTGTCGTTTATCGTAAGGCGGACAAATCCAGCCCAAACCAGCGGAAATCCAATGCGAGCAACGGGATGGCGGGCCTTGTATCCGCCCTATGGCTTGGCCCAACTTCCATGGTTGGGTTTACGCAGTCGGGGAAGTGCACGCCGCCCAATTGGGAGGCTGTCCGTAGGTGGTAGGGCAAAGGCAACCTGGTCTGGCATGCCCCAGCCGCCTCGGATCAGTGCTGGGTGCTGGCCCAACCTTGGGTCGGCACGGTCGCCAGATGCGCCTGCATGGCGGCGAAGACGCCGTCCAGCACCAGTTCCACAATCGGCCACAGCTCGGTGAACGCCGTGGCCGAGCACGCCGCGCCGTTCATCCACTGCGCGAGCAGGCCCACCCGGTCGTCCCAGCGGCAGACGGTGAACATCGGCCGGCTGCGGGGCGCATTGGCATCATAGATGAACGCAACCCAGGCCATTCCGGCTTCCGCCTGCAACTCCACAACCCAGCCCTTGGGCAGGGTGCTCCTCAAGGCTGCAAACTGGGCTGTCTCGTCAATCGAAAGCAGGGGGCGGGCGAAATGGCACTGGGCAGGCCGGTGTTCCCGGCCAGCGTCATAGCGCCCTCCAGCAGCACGACGAGCCCGCACGATCAAGAGCCGTATGGACGCGAAAGACGATAGCAGCCCCGTTGCACGCGGATGCGCGCCGGGCGGCTCGCACTCAGCGCGAGCTTGTCCAGCTCCAGCACCCGGGCCAACGCCTCCTCAACCGTGCCGAGTTCCTGGTCGGCGCCGGACGCCTTGGTGATCACGGCCGTCCCGGCCTCGGTAACGTTGAGGAACCAGAGCGGGCTCATCCTGTCATGCTTATATAGCTCGGCCAGTTCGGGGTAGTCCTCGTGGTCGGTCATCACGCGGATGCCGAAGCCTTGGGGCCTGGTAGCGCTCCATGCCATGAGCGTCCGAAGCTGAGGCAGGGAGAAGAAGGTGGCGTCGGGACGACTGGCGGTGACCATGATCGGGGCTCTCGCGACATGTTAACCTATACATCACGGTTGTGTGAGAACTTTCAAGGGAATAGTTGTGTGTTTTACAACCATTCAGTGCACAAAGCTTTCAGTCCCTTTGAGGATGCACTGTGACGCTTCGCAGATATCAGCCGACAGGGCAATGATGCTCGCTTAAGTTGCAATTCTGTTGCACCCCATCTTGCAACTCATCGCGATGCAACCAATCCTATCGAGCAGCGGCGTTTTGCCGTCTGCAATGCGTTTCCTCCCCGATAAATTCGGCAGGGCTGCAAGACGCTGCCGCCCTTTTGGGAGCATTTCCTGAACCGCCCAGGGCGCAGGGGGCCTATGCCGCTCCAAGCAGCAATGCCTTCGCGGTTTTTCGGTGCCTACGTTCTGGGCATGAACCCGGTGCACGCCACGCCGTGACGCTGGTATACCCCTGTCCAAGGAGACAGCACGCCAGGCCTGAACCTTTGCACAAAGGCAGCGGACAAAATCTAAACTTCTGGTTGCATTGCCTTCTTGCGGCACATCCATTGTGTATGGTAATCGAATGGGCAATGGTGCTGGACTCAGCCTCGGTGGCCCGGGTGTGCAGGTGAACGAAATAGAAGAGGGTGCCCCTGACAGATGAACCCCCAGGACCTCTCCTCGGCCGACGCCCGCTTCCTTGTCCTGGAGATGTCGGTGGCGGCGCTGATCGCGCAACTGCCAGCGCATTCCATGGGGGAAGTGGCTGGCATGCTGTGCTTCGTCGCTGGCGTGGCCGAAGAGGCGGAGGAGATCGCACCCAGCGCTGGGGAGCAGCAACTGGGTCATGTTCGCCATTGGGCGAGCGAGATGCTGCAGCGCGTGATGGCGTCGCGGAAAGCATCGCGATCCGACGCCTTGAGCCCAACACGCCTGTCGGCCATTTGACCTGGAACGCGGCATGCAAGCTCCGCGATGGCCCAGTTCCTGACCCCGCCAGACCTGCGGCCTTCCAGCCAAAGCATGGACTGCATTTCGAAAGCCCTCATCGCCTTTGTCGCGGGCGTATTTGCCGCGTCCGCGATAGTTGGCCCTGTGATGCTAGCCTCAAGCTGACAGAAGCGTGCAGACACCGTGTTCACCCATTTGGACAAGGAGTGCCGGGTCACGAAGTAAACTGCGCTGGGCCTAATGAGAAACTTGCATTCAATGAGTGACTGCCGTCACTTCATCCTCAAGGTCTTGCACGCTCCTTGGTCCCAGGCCTTCTAGCCTCCCAGGCATCCAGAGCAGGGCGCCGATCCCTGCCGCATCCAGGGGATGGCTGAACAGGAAACCTTGGACGTAGTCGATGCCGTGAGCCTGCACGCGCGCCAGTTGGCCTTCCGTCTCGACGCCTTCCGCCGTGACCGCGATATCGAGACTGTCGGCCAGAAGCGTTACCGCCGCGACGATCGCCATCGTTTTGAGGTCGTGCTCAAGGCCGTGGACGAAGTCGGCGCTGAGCTTCAGCCCATCCAACCGAAACGCCCGAACATGGTTCAGCGAGGAATGGCCGGTGCCGAAGTCGTCGAGCACGAGGCGGATGCCGCGCTCGCCCAGGGCCTTGAGCATGGCCAGGATCTGCGGCGTCGCATCCAACACCGCGGTCTCGGTGATCTCCAATTCCAGCCGGGACGCCGCCAATCCGCTCTCCGCGAGGACGGAGTCCACCATCTCCAACAGGCCGAGGTTGCGCAGTTGATGGGGCGACACGTTGACGGCCAACCGCACGCCGGCCGGCCAACCTGCCGCCGCCCGGCAGGCCTCGCGCAGCGCGACGAGGCCAATGCGCGCGATCAGGCCGGAGTCCTCGGCGAGCGGGATGAACTCCATCGGCGCAACCACGCCACGGGTCGGGTGACGCCAGCGTAGCAGTGCCTCGACGGATACGATGTCACGGGTCGATAGATGCACGATCGGTTGGAACTCGAGGAAGAGGGCGCCCGTCTCGATCGCTGTGCGCAGCTCGGCCTGTGCAAAATCCAACTCCCGCATGCGCGGCTGGAACGACTTCCATTGGTCCCGCCCCTGCGATTTCGCGGCGTACAGCGCGAGATCGGCATTGCGCAGGAGGCTCACCGTATCGACGCCGTCCCGCGGGAACAGCGTCAGGCCCACGCTGGCGCCGACCGTAACGCGGGCCTCCGGCAACAAATAGGGCTGGCCCAACCGCCTGACGATCTGTGCCGCCAATGCAGTGCCCGCCTGCTCGTCCGCGGAGGGCACCAAGATTGCGAACTCGTCGCCGCCCAGCCGCGCCACCGTCGCCTTTTCGCCGACCAATCCGCGCAGCCGTCCAGCAACGGCGATCAGCAGCGCGTCGCCGGCAGCATGGCCGAAGCTGTCATTGACCGCCTTGAACTGGTCCAAATCCAGCAGCAGCACGCTGCACGCGATGTCGCGTCCTGCCGCGGCACCCGTCTCCGTGTCCTGACGCTCGCATGCGGCCTGCAACGTGTCCAAGAGGCTTTGCCGGTTCGCCAGGCCGGTCAGGCTGTCGTGGGTCGCCATGTAGCGGATATGCTCCTCGGCACGCAGGACCTCGGTCCGGTCGGAGCCGATGCCGCGATAGCCCTGGAACTGCGCGCGCGCATCGAAGTGGGGTCGCCCCGTCAGGCTCCACCAGCGGCATTCCCCCATGCCGGCGACCGGCAGGACGAGATCGCGGAATGCCGCGCGCTGACTAAGCAGGCACCCGAGGGCTTGCGGCGCCTCACACGGCGCCGTAGCGCAGAGCAGATCCGACAGCAGCCGGCCGTTCAGCTCGGCGGCAGGGCGCAGGGCGGCCTGGGCGAAGCGCGGCGACACGCGGCAGAGCCTGAGCGAGGCGTCGGTTTCCCACAGCCAGTCCGACGCGTTCTCCTCGTAGTCGCGCAGGAACAGGCTGATGGTCAGGTTCTGCTGCAAAAGCCGGATGCGGCTCGTGGACCGCTCCAGCAGCGAACGGTTCAGCAGCACCATGCCCACGAACGTGAACGCAAGGTATCCCGACGTGCCCGCCAGCAGGTAGATGTCGAACGGATCCTGGCGCCCGCAGAGCGCGATCAGCGCCGCGGCCGCGCTGGGCATCCAGAAGGCCATGGCAGCCGAGAGCGGGGCCGCCATCAACGGGCTGGCCACCAGGCCGATCAGCAATGCCGCAACGATCCGCTGCTGGCTGACATCGTGGCCCCCGGACAGCAGGATCAGCAGCACGCCCCAAAGCGTGCTCAGCACGGCCAGGCAGGCTAGGGACCGCCGGTGAAAGCCGATCCCGTCGCCATTGCGCTTCCAGCGTTGCACCTGGACGAGGAGCACGCCATACAGCGCGGGGATTGCCAGGCAGAGGAGAATGCCGGCCGCATCCAGCTCCTCGTGGAAATCGAGCGCCAGGACGGCGATGCTGCTGCTGCCCAAGGAGGCGAAGAGGTAGGAGGTGCGCGCAAGGAGCATGTGCTGCTCATCCTGCACCTCGGCCGCATAGGCGGGATCATCGACGGGCGACGTCCAGCGTGCAACCCGGCGCAGATATGCCGTGAGCGACTCCAGCCGCGTCCGCAGCCGAACCGGCCGGCCTGTTCCGGCCTGCCCACTTTCAGTCATGGCGCGGCTCCCACATGGCATCACGCTACGGGTGGCCTGGCGGGACAAGCCATGGTCGGGCTTGGCGTCCCTTTCCGCGCGGCCACGCCAGCAACGGAAAGAACATGCCGGTCCGCATGCGGTAGAGCCGGTATTCGCCCTGCAGGATGCTGTCGGTGAACTTCGCCTCCTCCTTCGCGGCCGCGAGCGTGTAGAGTGCGGCCATGACCACCGGCACCGCCCAGGACAGCAGGCCGGGGACCGCCAGCGCGGTGGCCACCCAGAACACCAGGTAGGCAAGGTAGAAGGGGTGGCGCGCCACCCGGTATGGCCCTTGGGTATCGAGGAACGCCGGCGCGTCGGGCGAGAAGGCCAGCGTGAAGCGTTTGCGGCGGGTATGGAGGATGCACCACCAGAACAGCAGCAGCGACAGCATGCACAATGCGAAAGGTGCCAGCCGGTACCCTCCTGGCCTGGTGCCCAGCCCGTAGAGGAACCAGGCGAAGGTCAGGAAACTGACGGCCGACACCACCTGCATGCCCCGAGGGATCTTGCCGGATTTATGGAAATGGAACGCAGCCGCCCAGGTGAACGAGAGGAAGCAAGCCGTTCCAGCAAGCAGCACGCTCCAACCGCGCCAATCCATCATGGCCTAGCCCCCACCTATCAGAGTTGCCGGGACGCAAGCATGCGCTGGCAAATCACTGCATGCGCGCATCGAAACCAGTCCTAGATCGCCGCGGGCTGCTCAACCGCGACGGGCAACCGCCTGTGCCAATCGTTCATGACGGCCGGATCCGGGTTGTCATGATCTGCCCTGCGAGGAACCCGGACACGTCGTCGCCTGGGAATGCATCTGGGTCCATCAAAGGGAAGCGGCCACGCACGGCGTCGTAGTCCTCACGGGAGCAAGCTAGCAGGTGCATGGGGCAGGTCAACCCTGGGTAGTCGCGCGGCCCGGCGACCATCCGATATTGCAGCCTGCGGTAGAAGGGAACATGGTTATGCCGTACGCAGGAGAGTATGATCCGCACGTCACGCTGGATGCCCAGGAGACCCGCGAGCCGGTAGAGCACGAACACCAATCCCTGGTCGTTGGCGAAGCGCGGGCTCCTGACCAGGCGGGTGATCTCCACGGCCTCCATGCCATGCGCGCTCCTGCGGAGCGGCGAGAGGAGCGCGTCCAGTTGGTCGGGGAAGGTGTCGCGCACCGGGGCCGGGGTCGGATGGAAAAGCGACAGGAAGCAGACCCTCACCGACGCGACCGGCTCGTCATCCTGATAGACGACGACGGTCTCCGTATTGGGGAGCTGGTCGAACTTGTCGCAGAACAGCCTGTCCTTGTTGGCGGCGATGAAGCCGCCGTCGAGATAGCAGAGGTAACGGAGCGAGTAGGCGTCGCGTCGAGTCGCGGGGTCCCGTGCAAGCCGTGCCGTGTAGTGCGGCGGCAGGCATGCGATGCCGGCTTCGTGGCCGCGGTGAAGGGTGGCATGGCTTGTCATTTTTTGTGCTTTCGGTTGTGTTGCATGTCACGAGACTCCCTTTCGCGTGCGAAATTGAGTCGTACACAACCTTGCCCTAAGTTAAGCCAGTTTGGCGTTAATAGTTGGCAAGCTTATCGCGTCGATGTGAGTTAGATGGGAATGTCGGCAAGAAATTCGGGCGGGCGCGTCCGCGCCAAACGTGTATGATCCATGGAGCGGCAGCCGACGACCAAAGGAAATCCGGGCGCATAATGGCCGAGTTCAGTCCAGTCCAGACCGTCGATGACTTCCGCACGCTTGATGATGGCGAGACGCTGGAAGGCTATCTGGACGGCTTCCACGGCGAGGCTGCGCCGAACAGCAGCCACTCGCGCTCCTATTGGCACGGCTGGCGCAACGGCATGGTCGAGAGCGCCCGTCGCTCACCCGATCAGGCCTACCTGGCTCTTGCAGAAGCCTTCCTCGACCTTGTTCAGCGTCACTAAGCAAGCAGATCGCAGCGGCGTGGTCCGGCGGCAGGTTCAGCGTGGCGGCCTCGCCTATTTCCGGCTGCGGCGATCGCGATTGTAGCCCAGGCTGATATGCCCGGGTCCCTGCTCCGCTGACGGTTCCGCAATCACGGCGCTTGTGGCTGCCTGCTCAAGTCCGGGGTGGGAAACCGGAAAGCGCAGACGGCACTGCGTGCCGCCCACCTCGCCGCGCACCACGTCCAGCCGCCCGCCGAGCTGGACGGCGAGCCCTCGCAGAATTTGGCTGCCAAGGCCGCCACCGTCGTCCTGCGCCGCTTGCCCCGGCGGCGCCCCGATCCCGTTATCGGCAACGACCAGCTCGTAGATGTCCTCCTCGCGTCGGAAGCTCACACGCACCACGCCTTCGCGCCCGCCGGGGAAAGCGTACTTGAGCGCGTTGGTAATGAGTTCGTTCACCACGAGGCCGATATCGCCTGCCCGTGCCAGCGGCAGGGCGTGCGCCTCCGCCGCGACCGTCAGTGCAAGCGGGCGCATGTCATCCACCCCCGCGCGCAGGTCCGCCACCAGCCCTTCAAGGAAAAAGCGGCTGTCCACCACCGCTCTCGGCTCTGCACCGGGCGACAGACGGCCGTGCACCCTGCCCAGCACGAACACCCGTCCCGCCGCCACATGCAGCGCGTCGGCCGCCGCCGGGTCAGCAGCCGCCTGCATCTGCAGCATGCTCGACAAAAGGCTCAGGTCGTTGCTCATGCGGTGTGACATCTCGGCAAGCAGCAGCTCCTGCCGACGCGCCTCCGCCTCGGCCTGGCGCCTCGTTTCCGAGAGCTGCCTGACAACGCTCTGTCGCGCCGCGACAAGCAGAGCGGCGAGTTTGGCGAGGACAAACCACAGAAAAGCATCCAGCGCTGCTTGGAAGCTCAAGGCCCAGCCATCTATCGCCGTGGTGTCAACAGCCCGCCAGAGCATGAGCCCGAAGCCCAGCGTGGCGCTGGCAAACCCCGCGGCGAGCCCAAGCGCCAGGGCACTGATCAGCACGGTGGCGAAAAGCAGCAGCGCAAGCTGCGCCGCCGACAGCGCCCCCGGCAGAAAGGCGGCAGCGAGGGCAACCAACGCCAGCCCTATCACGGCGGTGAGGCGCAGCGGCGTCGGCAACGCCTGAACACGCTCGAACCAGAGGACGCGCTTTCTGGACATCCTCCAGCCTCCATCGCTTGCGGCCGCGCAAGGCCGGAATCCCTCAGGCGTTGGCGTCGGCGATCGGCCGCCCGGCGACGAGATCGGCGAGTACGCGAACCAGGGCGGCTGGCCTGACCGGCTTGCCCAAGGCCGGGCGCGCGGCGTGGCGACCCGTCATGTCGCCCCAGGCATAGCCCGTCAAGAACAGGAACGGCACCCCCCGCGCAGCCAACACGTCGGCAATCGGCTCGGCGGTCTCGCCATTGAGGTTCATGTCCAGCACCGCCGCATTCACCTCGCACCCTTCCAGCAACATGAGCGCACGCGGCACGTCAGGCGCCGGGCCGACCACCTCCGCCCCGGCCTCGACAAGCACCTCGCACACTCGCCAGGCCAGCATCGCGACATCCTCGACGACCAGCACGCGCAAACCCTGCAATCTCAATGTCGCCGCCTCGTGGTCCATCACGCGCCCTCCAGCTTGCTGGAAAGCGGTATCCGGAAGCGGCATTCCACGCCCTCCGCCTCGAATGCCAGGCGAACGTCCCCACCCAGCTGGTAGGTCACGCTGTCCTCGATCAGGCGCGAACCAAAGCCCCGGCGAGGCGACGACGAGACCAGCGGTCCGCCGCGCTCGCGCCAGCACAGAGCAAGCGTAGCGCCACCTGGCGCCTCCGCGGGACGGTCCAGGCACCAACTGACCTCCACGTGCCCGTCCGGGACGGACAGCGCTCCATACTTGGCCGCGTTGGTCGCAAGCTCATGCAGCGCCATGCTCAACACAAGTGCGGCGTTGGGCATCAGGCGTAGCTCGGGGCCTTGCACTTGGCCACGTCCAATTTTGTTCTCAAAGGGCGCGAGCATTGTGTGCACCACGTCGGCAAGCCCGGCGCCTCGCCATGCCTCGCGCGTGAGCAGGTCGTGCAGGGTCGCCAGCGCATCCAGCCGTGTCTCGAGCGCTTCGCGGAGCACGGTGGCACTCTCAATGCCGCGGGCGGTCTGGGTCACAAAGGACTGCACGATGGCCAGCGTGTTCTTGACCCGATGGTTCAGCTCGGCCAGCAGCAAGCGGCGTTGCTCCTCCTCGCGCTTTTGGGTCGTGCGGTCGCGCAGGATTTTGAGAAAGCCGTGCGTTCCGCCGCTGCCGTCCTGCATCGGGGTCACGACCTCGGTGCCCCAGATACGGAAGCCGTCTGCACGCAAATGCCAACGGTCGTGCTCGGAGCGCCCTTGGGCCAAAGCTTCAGTCATCTCGGCTTCCGGTACGCCTGCCAGGTGATCTTCTGGCGTGTAGAGAATGGCGTTGGGCCGGCCGAGGGCATCCGCTTCGTTCCAGCCCAGCACCTCGTAGGCGCCACGGTTCCAGGTCGTGATACGGCCCTCAAGATTGGTTGTAAAGATGGCATAGTCGCGCGCGCTTTCGACGATCAGGCGGTAGCGCTCCTCGCTCTCGCGCAAGGCCTCTTCCGCCTGGCGCTGCGCCGTGCGGTCGCGCAGGATCTTGAGGAAGCCCAGCAACCCGCCGTCGTGCAGCGGCAGCAGCTCGCCCATCGCGAAAAAGCGCGTGCCGTCGCGCCGAATGAGCCAGCGCTCGTCGGTCGCCTTGCCCTCGTCCAGTGCCCTTTGCATCTCTGCCTCGGGCACGCCAGCGGCGCAGTCCTCGGGCGTGAAGATCAGCCGCAGGGGACGGCCCAGCACGTCGGTCTCCTTCCAGCCCAGCAGCCGGGTGGCGCCGCTGTTCCAGCCGGTGATGCGCTCCTCGAAGTCCGCGGTGATGATGGCGTGGTCCACCGCACTTTCCACAATGGCTCGAAGCCGCTCCTCACTCCGGAGCAGGGTCGCGCGGCTCGACTCCGGTGTGAGATCGGTGGCCTGCAAGCTTTGGCTGCGCGCCTTGGCAGCGATTGGCTCGGCGCGGTAATCCCTATGCTCTTGCGCGTGCTGCGCCGCGGCTTGAATGTGCTGCATCGCGGAGTCGGTCGAGCCGTCCTGCGCTGTGGCAAGTGCCTGGCGCAGGCGCACAACTTCCGCGTGCAGGTCGGCTGCTTCCTGGCGCAGCCGACGTTCAACCTCGCCGCCAGCCCCGTCTCTCGTGTGCTGTTCCGCCACATATCGTCTCCCAACGGGTGTTGCCATCCTGGTGTATCGGGCGGAGAGCAGCCGCCCAACACGCGGCCCTACCAACGCGAGCAAATTTCTACCTAGAGCAAACATAGCGGCCACCCAGCTGAATGGCACCCTGCTCGGCATGGCACGCTCGACCACACGCCGGGCCAGGCACGGCTTCGTGAAGCCGAAATCGGCTGGAACATGCGCCGCTGCCAGGCGGGCCGGGTTGTCCGTCCAGGTCTTGGGAAAGTAGAGCACGCGATCGATGAACGCATGGCCGTGCCGGGACACATAGGCCGCGAACACCCCGATCTGGCGGGAGGACGACCTTACCCTGGTCGTCTTGCGGTCGATGGCGACTACCTGGCGCTCGAACCGGTCCACGAGCGAGCCAAGCCTGATCGGCCTCCTGCGACGGGTTGCTCATCGCCGCCAACCGAACGGACCTAGGCAACATGCCTCGGCGGCGTGCCTTGCTGGCCTTATCGGGCGTTGGTCATCCGGGGAACGAGGCAGCGGCCCTACACGCCCCGCCGTTGCACCGCCCAAGCCTGGGGCGCCATTTCTGCGCCGGCGCCGTGCTCGACAAGAATGGGGTTCGGCCTGTCCCAGACTGCCTCGTCGCCCCTGTATTGATACCGCTCGCGCTGACCGGCGTTCACCACGACAATGCCATCGACCGGGCTGCCGCACAGGCGAAGCGACGAGAGCGCCGACAACATGTGGTCCCAGGGCGTCCGGCCGTAGCGGACCACGAAAAGGCGCAGATCCGCAAACTTTCCTAGTATGGCCGCGTCTGCACTCGTCAGCACCGGAGCGACATTGAGGATGATCGCGTCATAGTCGTTCCGTGCAGACGCCAGCAGGCGCGCGAAGGCCCCGTCGCGCAGGGCTTGCTGCAACTCTTCCGGCTGAGGGGTGGCGATGAAGTGTATGCGGGACCGCGCGTCCACGTGCACGAAGTCCTGCACCTTGTCGCCCAAGCCAAAATCAAGGCCCGGACCAAGCCGTGCCGCCCCACTGAGTGTGGCTGCCATCCGCGGCCGGTAGGGATCGGTGTCGATGACCAGAATGCGCTCGCCGGCGCGCCCGAATTCATGGGCCAGTGACAGGCACAGCGGCGTCTTTCCATCGGCCGCCGTCGCCGATGTGACCAGCACGACCTGCACCCGGCAAGGCGTTTTGGACGTGAGCACCGCCACCCGCAACCATTGCAACGCAACCGTGAGCGGGATGCGGGAGTCCCGCACCTGGCCGGGCTTCGCTTGCAGCCGGCCTAGTCGGCCCACGCCGGGCAGTATGCCGAGGACAGGAACCCCGGCAACCGCATCGAGCTGGCGGACATCGCGGATGCGATCGTTCAGCCGCTCGCTGACCGCGACCGCCACGCTGCCGATCAGCGTTCCGACCAGGCCCGCGATGAGCATGAACGGCAGTTTCTTGGGAAAGGCGGGGCTTGCCGGGGCTTGCGCCTCGGTGATCAGCAACGCGTCCGGGACGGCCAGGCCCTCGTGCTCGATGGTTTGCTTGAACCGCGCCAGGAAGGTCTCGTAGATGGTCCGGCTTGCATCGGCTTCCCGCTGCAGGTCGCTCAAATGCGTCATTCCGGCCGAGGCTTGGCCGTAATCTGCCTGCAGGTGTTCCAATGACGCAGCCAAGCTGGTTTCCCGCGCCCGCGCCGCCGCGACTTCGTGCGCCAGGCTCGTGACAATGCGCCCGGTTTCTGCGTCCAGTTGCTTGCGATAGGTATCGATCGTGATCTGTAGGTCCGGTTGCAGGTATAGGCGCGGGCTATCCTTCAGCTTCACTTCGGCCCGGGACAATTGAGTACGGAGATCCTGGATGGTCTGGGATATGAGCACATCCGGCAGTGAGTTGCCGTTGTTGCCGCGTGCCATCTGCAGCTTGCCCTCGGTCCGCGCCAGATCGGCCCGCGCGATGGCAAGCTGAGTGTTCAGCTCGCTAAGCTGCTGGCCCGTGACCGTCATGCCCTTGGTCTCGATCAAGCCAGAGGATTGACGAAACTCCATGACGGAAGCGTCCGCCGCCGCCGCGGCTTGCCGCATTTCGCCGAGCTTCTCTGCCAGCCGGGAACCGGCCTTGCGCGTCGTCGCTTCCTTGCGGCCTACCTGCTCATCAAGGTAGCCCTGGGCGATGGCGTTGGCGATCCTTGCGGCCCGGTCCGGCTGCTCCGACGTGAAATCCACGAACATGGTGAACGAGCGGCCGTCGTTGCTGGCTTTGAGTTGGGCCAGCAACCAATCCACGATGTCTGCGCGGGTCGGCAGCGGACTGTGCTCATAGGGCGCGTCGGGCACACCCGCCCAGCGGAGCGCGGCCCGCGTGGCCTCCCCGATGCCGGCGTCGCGGATGACCCGTCCAAGCAGGCCGCCCGGCGCGCGGTCCGCATCGACCTCCCGCAGCGTGTCTCGATCGGACACGAGGCCAAGCCGATCCACGACGTCCTCCGCGAGCGAGCGGGAGGTGATGATGTCGAGTTCGGTGCGGAGTGTGGCGTAATCCTGCGGCAGGCGTGCCACGACCTCGCTCGAGACAATCTGCACCCCGCGCGCGTCCAAGGCGAGGATTGCCTCAGCGGTGTATCGGTGCGGCAAATTCTGCGTGAGAAGCCAGCCGCACCCCAGTCCCAGCAGGATCGGAATACCGAGAAGCAGCTTGTGCCGGGTGATGGCCTTGAGCACGGTGTGCGAGCCGCCCGGCATATGACCGCCTGCAGCCGCGCGCGGGATGCTGTTCATGACGTGCCGCCACGGCTAGCCGCAGATCTCTGGTCGGCCATCGGCGGCATCCCCTCCCAGAGTCGAGTTGTAGGCGCGGAACACTGCCTGTGTCCGGTTGGTGGCGCGGGTTTTTTTCATGATGTTGCGGACGTGGACCTTTACCGTGCCCTCGCTCATGGAGAGCTTATGCGCGATCACCTTGTTGGCGCTGCCCCGTTTCAGGTGTTCGAGAACAGTGAGCTGCCGCGGCGTGAACCGGTCGGTTGGCACGTCCGCCGCTGCCGGGCTCTGCCCGCAGGCCTGCTGCAGCATGGAGGCGGTTACCGGCGCAAACACACCTCCAGCGGTCACCAAACGCATGATCTCAATCGTGACCCGGATGCTGGTGTTGATGGTCGGGACGTAACCGCGGACGCCGGCCGTAAGCGCCCGGGCCATCGAGCCGCTATCATCCACGTCCGAGATGACCAGGACGGGCGTGGGCTGCCTCTCGTGCATCAACGCGGCGATGGCGGCGTTGCTTGCCCCAGCCTGCGCCGCATCCGCATGCATATGATAGAGTGCAAGGCTGAACTTGCCTGGCCCGGCAGCGATGAATTCAGCAGCCGTTGCGAACGTAATGACGGTGATCTCACGACATAGCATCTCGAGGCACGTCGCGATGCATCCACAGGTGAACTCATGCTGGTCGATCAATGCGACGGACCAGCCTTCTTCGCGTCGGATAGACATTCGGGAGGCGTCAAAAGCATCGCAGCCGTTGGCGGCGTCACTTAGGCCCTCGACGGACTTCGGGGATTGGAAGGTTCCGGAAGTAGAATGCTCGGTCCGTTTCTCGGATCTTATAATTTCCACTGAGGTATCCTTTTGAGCGGCAGAAATTTACTTAATTGGCAAGAGGAGCAAAAATGCCAATTTTTAATTTATCGTAAAGTTCCGTTGATCATAAGTGCTATGTAACGTTCTCACAGTTTTTTGATATTGAGATGAACGCATGGGACGGAACTTTAATGAAACCACTGATGAGCAGTAAGCCATACAGTGAAAACTAAATACATAGGTCAATACCTATTAAGAGGTATTTCTACGCAGTCACAAGTCGCTCAACGGAGAAAACCATCGCGACCTTTCTGATATAACTAACGCCCAAGTTGAACATATTTGTTATGCTTAGCGCATCTACCCCTTAAAGCGATGAGCAAGCTACTATGCTTAGCCGAAATACATCAAATGTGGAATTTATCCAAACTTCCTTACCCATTTTCCAGACTAGGCGCGCAACGGGCTTGGACTTTAGCATCCGCCAGATTTTGCAGCCGCTTGCTGGGCATCCCCATCACGGCAGACAAACGGGGAAACTTATGCTCGTCCTCACGCTGCACGCCCTTGCCGCCTTCGTGGTCACGCTGGGCCTGATACTTGTTTTTGCCCCTCTGGCCAGGCAGCTCGGGTTTGTGGATCGTCCAAACGCGTGCAAAATCCGTGTCTCCGCCGTGCCGGTTACCGGCGGCGTATCGATGTTCTTCGGCATCCTTCTCCCCGCCGCACTGTTCGGCATCTCAGCAGGGCCGAACGGGGCGCTCCTGGCGGGGCTTGCGTGCTTCTTGACAATCGGCGTGGTGGACGACCTGCTCAACTTGCACCCTTGCGTGAAGCTGGCCGGTCAGATCGCGGCCGCGCTGGTCATGGTCATGTTGGGCCAAAGCCTGATCGGGCCGGGGCAACTGCTCGGGCTGCCGGCGGTTGACAGGCCGATCATCGATGGCCTGACGACCGTCGTCTTCATCGTCGGCCTTGCCAACGCGTTCAACATGCTGGATGGCATCGATGGCCTCGTAGGCGGGGCTGCGCTGGTCATCCTGGCTTGTCTTGCCGCCTTGGCCTTGGTTCTGGGCATGGCTGGCGCGGTCAGCCGCGTCACGCTGCTGCTTGCCGCCGTGGCGGGCTTCCTCGTGTTGAATGCGCGTCATCCCTGGCGTCTGACCGCGGCAGTGTACTTGGGAGATGCTGGCAGCTTGATGCTGGGAGCAGCAATTGCCTCCTTCACGCTCGAACTCGCAGCGGGCGGCAGCGATCCGATGCAGTCCGACGGCCTCCCGGTAACGCCCGCCTTGTTGTGGTTGGTCGCACTGCCGGTGTTCGACACGCTCATCCTGATTGCCCGGCGTTTGGCCGGCGGCCGCAACCCACTGCGCGGCGATCACTGCCACATCCACCATGTCCTGCTGCAGGCAGGCTTCTCGGTGGCGGCCGCGAGCGCCATCCTGGTCGCGGTCTGCGGCGTCTATGGCGCAACCGGCCTGCTTCTGTGGCGCATGGCGGTGCCAAACAAGATCGTGCTCGCAACGCTCGTCGTGCCCTTCATGGCGCATTTGTGTTTCGTGCTGGGAGGCTGGCGCCTGGTCGGCCATCTCCGGACAGCGCAGGGCCGCCCAAGCGCGGTGTCGGCCAATCCTTTGATCCATCCCGGGGCGGGCCTGCCATGAAGCTCGCCTATCTCGGCCACCCGCATGCCGGCGGCACCTACAGCGTGTTCCGCCATCTGCGGTCCGCACTCGCCCCGAACGGGGTCGAGCTTCGATGGCTCGGCGGCGGCGACGCAGCCCATGCGGCCGTCATGGCGCCGTGCTGGGCGGCCGACCTGGCATTCGGCCGCGTGGCCGGGAACCGGAGCATGGATGAGCGCGCCTTGAGCCTCGCCCTGCTGCGCGCGGTCGAGCAGGAGCGCTTCGACGGCGTGCTGATCAACGTTCTCACCGGGCAGGCGGAGATGAACCTCGCGCGCTATCTTCCCTCCCGCATCCTGCGACTTATGATCGTGCACAACATCACGCCCGGCACCTACGCCGCCGCCCGCGCCGTCCGCGACCACGTGCACGCCACCATTGGCGTGTCGCAGCGCATTCGCCACGACCTGGTGCGCCGCCACGGGTTCGACCGGGAGCGGATTTTTGCCATCCCGACCGGAATAGAGTTTCCGCTTCCAGCCGTCCCGCGGCCGGTGCGGGACCAGCCGCTGCGGCTGATCTATCTTGGCCGGATCGAGGACGCAGCCAAGGGCGTGTTCCTCCTGCCGCGCATCCTGGACGGGCTCGATCCGCGCATCTCCCTCGCCATAGCCGGCGACGGGCCGGATCTGCCGGCCCTGCGCGCACGCTGCGCCCGGCTCGGCGGTCGGATCGCCTTTCTGGGCGAGGTGCGGCGCGAGCTGGTGCCCGACCTGCTTGCGACGCACGACGCCTTGCTGATGCCGTCGCGCTACGAGGGCCTGGGGCTCAGCATGATCGAGGCAATGGCCGCCGGGTGCGTCCCGGTCGTGACCCGGCTGCCGGGCGTCACGGACACGGTGGTGACCGACGGGCGGGACGGCTGCCTGTTCCCCGCCGGCAGCGTCCGGGCCGCACGGCGCGCAGTCGCATTGCTCGACGCCGACCCGGCCGCGCTCCGGCGCATGTCGCTCGCCGCAGCCGAGACGGCGCGCACCCGGTTCTCGGTCGCGCAGATGGCGGAGCGCTACATCGCGGTGTTCGACGCCGCCAAGGCGTGGGCCAGTCCGCTCCGGCCGCTGGACGCCGCGGACTGGCGCGTGCCCTCGGGAATGCGGCCTGGCCTCCGCACGCTGCTGCCGGCGCCGGCCAAGGCTTTCCTGCGGACTATGCGCGAGCGGATGGCCGTATGAGCGTGTCTGCAGCCGCTGTCCGCATCGGAGCGCCGGCGCGATACCGGCCCAGCCCGCATCCGCTTGCCAACCGGTTGGCCCGCGGACTGTGGGAGGTCGCATGGCTCGTGCTGTTCCGGCCGACGCCGCGCGTCTTCAAGGGATGGCGCCGGATGGTGCTGCGCGCGTTCGGCGCGCAGATCGGCCGCGGCGCGGTGGTCCAGGCCTCGGCGCGGGTGTGGGCGCCATGGAATCTCACGATGGAGCCGTATAGCTGCATGGGAGAGTGGGTGAACTGCTACGCCGTCGCCCCAATCCGCATCGGCGCCTATGCCACCATCAGCCAATATAGCTATCTCTGCGCCGCGAGCCACGACATCGACTCGCCGGACATGGCGCTGACCACCGGCCCGATCGAGATCGGCGAGCACGCCTGGGTCGCGGCTGATGCCTTCATCGGACCCGGCGTGACTGTCGGGGAGGGCGCGGTTGTCGGCGCCCGTTCCAGCGTGTTCCGCGCCGTGCCGCCCTGGACCGTGGTCGTCGGCAACCCTGCCCGGCCGCTCCGCACACGAAGCCGGGCCGTAGCCGAGCATCGCCGGCCACCGATTTAAGGAATTTGCCGCATGGCGCTGATCGAGATTTTGGTCCCTTGCTACAACTATGGCCGGTACCTGCCGGACTGCATCGGCAGCATCGCCGCGCAGTCGGAGCGGGACTGGCGGGCGGTGATCATCGACGACGCATCGCCGGACGGCTCCGCCGCGGTGGCGCACCGCCTGGCCCAGCAGGACCCGCGGGTCGTGGTCATCGCGCATGCCGCGAACCGCGGCCACATCGCGACCTACAACGAGGGCATTGCGCAGGCCATGGCGCCATTCCTCATGCTGCTGAGCGCCGACGACATGCTGGCGCCGGGCGCGCTCGAGCGGGCGTTGACGGTCATGCGCCAGCATCCGCGGGTGGCGCTCACCTACGGGCGATCATTGGACTTCGACGGTACGGCGCCAACCGTCACTGACCCTGCGGCGGCAGGATGGCGCGTGCAGCCGGGAGATCGGTTCATCGCCGAACTCTGCGGCAAGGCGATCGATTTCGTCCCCACGCCCTCCGTGATCCTGCGGACCCAGGCGCAGCAGGCGGCAGGCCACTACCGGCCGGAGCTGCCGCATGCGGGCGACCTGGAGATGTGGCTGCGGGTGGCGCTGCATGGCGCGGTAGCCGAGACCAACGCCGTGCAGTGCTTCAAGCGGGTGCACGGCGCCAATATGTCCACCGCGGCCGACGACAACGTGCTGCGCGACTACGTGCAGCGGGCGGCGGCCTTCGACTCGTTCTTCGATGGTCCCGGAGCGGCGATGCAGGGGGCCTCGCGCCTGGACCGGCTGGTGCGGCGCCGCCTGGCCGGGCGCGCGTTCTGGACCGCCCTGGCCCAGCTCGCCCGGGGCAACCGGCAGACCGCCGTGAGCCTGCTGCGCCTCGTGGGCCGGCTCAGCCCGGCAACCCTGGTGACGCCTCCGCTTGGACCCTTGCTGCGCGCCGGGCGGTGACGCGCGCCGGCCGCGGCAACGCGGCGCGCAGCGCGGCGACCACCTCGTCCTGCACCGCGTCGGTCATCTGCGGGAACAGCGGCAGCATCAGGCATTGATTCCGCGCCTGCTCCGAGTGCGGCAGGCGCAGGCCCGGCGAGTGGTCGGCGTAGGCCGGCTCCAGGTGCGCGCACATCACTCCGCGCCGGGTGGCGACGCCAAGGTCGAGCATTCCCTGCATCACCGACCGCTGGTCCGCAGCGGGCGGCAGGCGCACGCAGTAGCTCTGCCAGTTGGATTCCGCCCAGGCCGGCTCCTCCGGCGGCTGCACGCCACGCACGTCCTGCAGCAGGTCGTTGTAGCGCGCGGCAATTGCCCGCCGGGTCTCCAGCATCGCCGGCAGGCGCCTAAGCTGGCAGCGGCCGATGGCGGCCTGCACGTCGGTCATGCGGTAGTTGTAGCCCGGCGTCTCATACGCCTCGAACAGCACGCGGCCGCTCCGGTGCCGGGCGAGGTCCGGAACGGACATGCCGTGCTGCCGCAAAAGCCGGAACAGCCTGTCCCATTCGGGGTTGCGGGTGGTCAGCATGCCGCCCTCGCCCGTCGTCACCACCTTGCGCGGATGGAACGAGAAGCAGGCGATGTCCCCCCTCGGCCGGCCGATTGGCTCCCAAACGCCGTCCATGCAAACCCGTGAGCCGAGCGCGCACGCCGCGTCCTCGATCACCGGCACGCCTGCCGCGTGCGCCACCGGCAGGATGCGCGCGAGATCGCAGGGCATCCCAAGCTGGTGCACGCAGAGGAGGGCCTTGGTGCGCGGCGTCAGGGCGTCGGCGAGGCGGTTCGGATCGATGTTGAGGCTGCCGGGCTCGATGTCCACGAACACCGGCGTGGCGCCGCATTGCCGGACCACGTTGGCCGTGGCGATGAAGCTGGAGCTGACCGTGACCACCTCGTCCCCGGGGCCGAGGCCGAGCGCCAGCAGCGCCAGGTGCAGCGCCGTCGTGCAGTTCGACACCGCGCAGGCATGGGGTGCGCCCACCAGGACAGCGAACTCGGCCTCGAACGCCGCGACCCGTTCGCCCTGGGACAGCCAGCCGGACAGCACGGCCTCCGCGGCGGCATCGGCCTCCGGCTGTCCGATCAGCGGCTTCGCGATCGGGATCATTCCGCCGCCTCCGCCAGGCGGGGCCGCTCGGCCCGCCACCACGTCACCAGCTCCCGCAACCCGGCGTGCAGCGGGATGCGCGCCTCGAAGCCCAACTCCTGCTGCGCGGCGTTCGTGTCGGCAAGCCGCCGCTGCACCGGGTTCACGGCGCGCTCCGGCGCAAAGACCGGAACCAGGTCCGGCCGGCCCATCACCTCCGCCAGCGCCCGCGCCAGCCCCGAGAGCGTCGTCTCCGTCCCGCCGCCCACGTTGAACACGCTGTCGGTGGCGCGGGATGCCGCCGCCAGAACGTTGGCGCGCGCCACGTCCGTCACGTGCACGAAGTCCATGCTCTGGCTGCCGTCGCCGAAGATCAGCGGCGGCTGCCCGGCGGTGATCCGCTCCATCCAACGGATCAGCACCTCGGTGTAGCGCCCGTGCAGGTCCATGCGCGGCCCATAGACGTTGAAGTAACGAAGCGCCACGTAGTCCAGCCCGTACATGTCGTTGAAGGAGCGCAGCAGCCCCTCGCCGAACGTCTTGGCCGCGCCGTACAGCGTGCGGTTGGCGTAGGAGTGATGGCGCTCGTCGGTCGGGAACTGCGACGCCATGCCATAGACGGAGGCGGACGACGCATAGACGACCTTGCGCACGCCGTGGCGCACGCAGGCATCCATCACGTCGAATGTGGCATCCACCATGACCTGCAGCGCCTCCCGCGGTTCGGCCGCGCAGTGGGTGATGCGAAGCGCCGCCTGGTGGAACACCGTATCGGCGCCCTCGATCAGCTCGCCCAGCAGCGTGCTGTCCCGGATATCGGCCTCGACCAGCCGCACGGCGCCGTGCCGCTGTGCCGCGTCCAGGTTTGCCGCGCGCCCGCGGATCAGGTTGTCGATCACCACGATCTCGCCGCACCCGGCCTCGGCCAGGAGATCGACGATATGCGAGCCGATAAACCCGGCGCCGCCCGTCACCACCACTCTCTTGCCCGCAAGCACCGTCGCATTCTCCGTCATCGCTGATTCTCCTGATATCCGTCCCGCCAGCCGATCATGCAGGCTGGCACGCCGGCGGCCTTTGCGGGCGCCGGCACGTCGCGGTTGGCAACGGTGCCAGCCCGTTAGGCCGCGCAGACATCGCATCCCTCCAGCGCGGCCGTGAGGGCGGCCGAGACGCGGTCCGCCTGGGCGGGCGTAAGCTCGGGATAGATCGGCAGCGACAGGGTCTCGGCAGCGAAGCGCTCGGCTGCGGGGAACGCGCCGCGCCGGTGGCCGAGGTCCGCCCAGGCCGGCTGCAGGTGCACCGGCACCGGGTAGTGCATGCCGGTGGCGATGCCCTGGTCGGCAAGGGCCTGCGCCACCCTGGCCCGCTCAGCCAGCCGGACGGCATACACGTGATAGACGTGCTCGCCCGCCAGGCCCGCCGGCGGGGTGCGCAGCCCCGGCACATCGGCAAGCGCATGGTCGTATCGCGCGGCGATCGCCCGGCGGGCCGCCGTCCAGGCGTCGAGATGCCGCAGCTTCACGCCAAGGAAAGCGCCCTGCAGCGCATCCATGCGGAAATTGAAGCCTTTCACCACGTGGATATATTTTTCCTCCTGGCCCCAGTCGCGCAGCACCCGCACGCGGCGGGCCAGCGCCGCGTCGTTGGTGACCAGCGCGCCGCCCTCGCCGCAGGCGCCGAGGTTCTTGCCGGGGTAGAAGCTGAAGCAGCCCACGTCGCCCATCGAGCCGGCCGCCTGGCCGCGACGCGTGGCGGCGTGCGCCTGCGCCGCGTCCTCGATCACTGCCACGCCGTGTCTGCGGGCGACCTGTAGGATGGCGTCCATGTCGGCGATCCGGCCGTGCAGGTGGACCGGCATGATCGCCCGGGTGCGGGACGTGATGGCCGCCTCGAGCCTGGCCGGGTCCATGGTGCCGGTGGCGGGGTCCACATCGACCAGCACCGGGGTCGCGCCGGCATAGCCGATCGCCGCGACGGTCGCGACGAAGGTCATGGGGACGGTGATGACCTCGTCCTCCGGCCCGATGCCGAGGCCGAGCAGCGCCAGGTGCAGCGCGGAGGTCCCGCTGTTCACCGCGACCGCCTCCCGCACGCCGCACTGCGCGGCGAACGCATGCTCGAACGCCTCGACGGGCTCGCCGAGCACGTAGCGGCCGGACGCCAGCACGGCGGACGCGGCTGCCTGCAGCTCCGGGCCGAGGGCGCGGGCCTGGGCCTGGAGGTCCAGCAACGGGATCATCAAGACGCCCTCCGCAGCCGCTGCAGATCGACGGGATGGCCGCGCAGCGCCATGGACCGGGTCACGCTCTCCAGCACCTCGACGACCTGCAGGCCCATGATGCCGTCCGTCACCGGGACGGCGCCGTCTTGGATGCAGGCCGCGAAATGCTCGATCTCGGTCAGCAACGCCTCCTTGGTGCCGAGGCACGGCGCCGTCATGTCGCCGATGCGGTAGGAGACCAGCATGCGCTGCACCTCCGCGGGGTCGGCGGCGCAGTTCACCCCGCTGTCGTAGATCTTGATCTTCTCGCTGGTCTGCAGGTCGTCGTACACGACCATGCGCCGGTCCCCGCTCAGGATCGCCTGGCGGATTTTGACCGGGGACAGCCAGTTCACGTTGAGGTCCGCCACCATGCCGTTCGGGAAGAACAGTGTGACATGCGCCATGTTCGCCGGCCGCCCGTTCACGTGCGACGTGCCGCAGGCGGACACCGCCAGCGGCCGGACGCCCAGGCAATGCTGCAGGATGGCGATGTCGTGCACCGCGAGATCCCAGACGACGTCCACGTCGTTCTGAAACAGGCCGAGGTTCATGCGGCTCGATATGTAGTAGTAGATCGTGCCGAGGTCGCCGGCGGCCACCAGCTCCCGCAGCTTGGCGACCGCGGGCGTGTAGCAGAACGTGTGGTCCACCATCAGCACGAGGCCGCGCGCCGCCGCCTCGTCCACCAGCCGCCGCGCCTGGTCCGCAGTCTCGGTGATCGGCTTCTCCACCAGCACGTGCTTGCCCTGGCGGAGCGCCCGCATCGCCAGATCGAAATGCATCCGCACCGGGGTCGCGATGGCGACGGCGTCCACGCGGGGATCGTCGATCAGCGCGAACGGGTCGGTGGTGAGCGAGGTCTCCGGATGCAGGCGCGCGGCGCGGCCCAGCGCCTTCTCCGACGTGTCCGCGATGGCCGCGAGCCGGCATCCCTCGGCCTGGGTCAGGCAGCGGGCCAGGTTGGGCCCCCAATAGCCGTAGCCGATCACGCCGACGCCGATCATTGCGTCGCCCCGGCCCGCTGCTGCGCCCCGGCTCGCTGCTGCGCCTTGTGCCTGGCTTCGCGCTGGCGAACGTCGCCGATGATCTGGGCCGGCACCCCGGCGACGATGGCGCCGTCGGGCACGTCCCGCGTCACCACCGCGCCCGCGCCGACCAGGGCGCGGCACCCGATGGTCACGCCCGCGACAATGGTCGCGTTCGAGCCGATGGACGCGCCCCGCCGCACCAGGGTGGGCACCACGGTCCAGTCGTCGTCGCCCTGCGGCGACCCGTCCAGGTTGGTGGCGCGGGGGAACAGGTCGTTGGTGAACATGACGCCGTGGCCCACCATCACCTCGTCCTCGATCGTGACGCCCGCGCAGACGAAGCTGTGCGAGGAGATCTTGCAGCGCATTCCAATTAGTGCCCCGCGCTGCACCTCGACGAACGGGCCGATCTGCGTGCCGGCGCCGACGGTGCACCCGTAGAGGTTAACGAGGTCCGGGTGGCGGATCAGCACGCCAGCACCGAGCTGGGTATCCCGACTGATGGGCATGAAACCCCTGCCTGTTGCCGAAGCGGACAATTCCGCCGGTTCCGGAATGGTATCCGAGCGTCCCCGCGGCGTGACCTTGCCTAATCGGCTGCTTTCCAGTGCCAAGCAGTGGGCCAGGGATCAGCCGAAAGGCTATGGTCCCGCCGCGGCATAGCGCGTTCGGGCACGTTGCCACGCCAAGCCGCAGCCCGGATTGTCGAGCTTTGAACCGGAGACGTGCCATGATAGCCCAAAGGCCAGCCGTCGTGCCGCTAGGCCAGCAGATCGCCCGCGCGCTCGCGGCGCTCTGGGTGTCCCGTGTCGTGGCGGTGGCGCTGAACCTGCTGCTGGTCCCGCTGCTGTTCCGCCGCCTCGCGCCCGACGAGCTTGGGGTTTGGCTATTGATGGGACAGGCTGGCGGCCTCGTCGTGCTGCTGGACTTCGGCGTCACCAATGTCCTGACCCGGCGCATCGCGATCGCCAGCGGCACGCCGGACGGTGCGATGCCGCCAGCGGCCGACCTCGTTGCCTCGGCACAGCCGCTGTACCGGGCCATGGCGCTGCTGGTGTTCGCCGGCATGCTGCTGGCGGGCTGGTGGCTGATCGGCGGCCTAGGGCTGGACGAGGCTGCAACGTTGCGGACCAGGCTCGGCTGGGCGTTGCTCAGCGCGGCCAACGCCTACGCGCTGTTCCGCGGGTTGTGGGCAGCGGCCGCGACCGGGACGGGGCACGTGGCCGCGGTCTCGATGCTCGGCACGGGTGTCGGCGTCGGCGTGATGGCGCTGCAGGGCGGCGCCCTGCTGCTCGGCGGCGGCGTCGGCACGTTGGCGGCGCTGGCGCTGGGAGGCAGCCTGCTGCAGGGCGCGGCGCTGCTCCGCTGGCTGAGATACCGCGAGCCGCGCCTGATGGCGTCTCCTGGCCGATCGAGCCGGGCGGCGCTGCGCGGGCTGCTGCGGGCCTCGTCCCGATACTGGCTGACCGAACTCGGCGCGATCGCGCTGCTGCGGACCGACCAGATGTTCATCGCGGGCTTTCAGCAGCCGTCGCAGATCCCGGCCTACTTCGCCGCCTACAGCATCGTCTACAACATGGCCCTCGTCTCGATGGCGATCGCGGAGGCGGCCAGCGTCTTCGTCAGCCGCCTATGGCGGGAGCACGAGCCCGGCGCCGTGCACGTCCTGATACTCCGCAGCCTCCGGATCGGCCTCGCGCTGATGCTGTGCGGCGCCGGCGTGATGGCGGTGATCGGCGACAGCGTCATCGCCGTCTGGATCGGTCCCGGCCATTTCGTCGGCCGTCCGGTGCTGCTGGCCTTCTGCGCCATGCTGACCTTGTTCGTGCAGCAGAGCCTGCTGCTCGGCTTCTCCCGCGCGACGGAGAACGAGATCTACGCGCCCTGCTTCCTGGCCGCCGGAGCGCTCAACCTCGGCATCACCTGGCTGCTGATCGGCCCGCTTGGGCTGCTCGGGGTGGCGCTCGGCACGTTGATCGCCCAGGCGCTGACGACGAGCTGGTTCGTCCCGGTCAGCGCACTGCGGCGGCTGCAGATCTCCGGGCGGACCTACGCGGCCGAGGTGCTGCGCCCGGCGCTCCTGCTCGGCGCGTGCACCGCCGGCGCCACCTTGCTCGCCGCCTCGGGCATGACGGACCCTCTGGGCCGCATGGCGGCCGGCGGTGCGGCTGGGGCGGCGGCTGCGCTGCTGGGCGGCTGGTTCCTGGTCCTGGACGCGGACATGCGGCGACGCATCCGGCACGAGGCCACGGCGGCGGTCCAGGGCCTGCGCCGTGCCGCGCGTTACGGTGCCTCTGGACGGCGGCCCAGCACGCCCTCCAAGATCGCCCGGAGCGAACGGCCGTAGCCGTCGATGCCCAGCAGCTCCGCCCGCTGCCGCCCGGCCAGGCCCATGCGGGCACGCAACGCCGGGTCCTCCGCCAGGCGGTCGATGCAGGCAGCCAGGCCGTCCAGGTCCTGGGAGTCCCGCAGGAAGCCCTCTTGGCCGTCCTCGATCGGCGCGCCTGCGTAGGGCGTCGTCACGACGGGCAGCGCGGACGCCATCGCCTCCATGACTGCGCCGGCTGAGCCCTCGCACGCGGAGGGCAGGAGGAAGATGTCGAAGGTTCGGAGCCGCGCGCGGATCGCGCTGCGCGGGACCGGGCCGGTCAGCTCCACGCGCCCGCCCGCGGCCGCCAGTATATGCGGCGGCACGGCAGCCGGCCCGACCATGACGAAGCGGACCCGCGCCGGGTCGAACCGCCGGGCCAGCTCGAACACGGCCGGCGCCCCCTTGCGCAGCCCGACGCTGCCCACGAAACCCACCGTGACCGGCCCGGTCCGGCCGGCACGGTCCACCGGCTCCCAGGTGGCGGCGTCGATCGGGTAGGGCAGCACGGAGATCCGTTCAGGGGACACCCCGCTGCGGACCAGGCCATCCCGCACGTAGGACGAGGGGCAGGTGATGCGGTCCGCGGCCTGCCAGGTCCGCGCCTCCAGCGCGATCACCTTGTGCGGGCGGGACGGCCCGCCACCTGGCGCCCATTCCGGCCAGCGGGCGGCCTGGCGCTGCATCGCCGCGTGCTCGACCTCGGCCGGCGCGATGATCTGGTCCACGACGGTCGCGAGCCCGGCCGCCCGCGCCGCCTCGCACAAGGCGGGATCGACGCTGCGGACGAAGCCCATGAGGCAGTTCGCACCCCGCCACCCCTGGCGCGCGACCCAGGCTCCGATCCACTGGGACAGCCTGGCCTCGCGCACCTCGGCCGGCTCGTCGCGGAACCGGGCCAGCCAGACCTTGAGGGCGATGAGCGGGTTCGACGCCACGCGCTCCGGCGGCAGCCCGGCGCAGCGCCGCCCGCCCAGCCGCTGCCCGAGGTCCGGAGCGACCCGGCGCAGCAGGGCGGCTACGGCGTCCTCGCCCGAGCCCGCCCGCACGAACCAGTCGGTGAACATGACGCCCAGGAGAGCCTCGCGCTGCAAGGCGAGCGGCAGGGCATAGTGCAGCCTGGCGCCGTCCTGCACGACAGCCACGACCGGATCGGTCCTGGTCCCGGCGCCACGGATGCGCGTCAGAACCGTCACCGCGCGCTGGCCCGGGCCAAGTCCGCGCTCACTCGGCGGCCGAGGCAAAAGCGACGGCCTCGTGCTGAATTGGGAAATTCCGCAACACCTGAGCCTCCACCCACGCGTAGGTTTTCTCAAGGCCCCTCAGCAGCGGCTGCGTCGGCGCCCAGCCCAGCCGGTCGCGGATGAGCCGATTGTCGGAGTTGCGGCCCCGCACGCCCTCCGGACCGTCCACATGCCGCACCTCGATCCGCTTGCCGGCGACGTCGGCGATCAGCGCGGCCAGCGCGTTGATCGAGACCATCTCCTCGGAGCCGATGTTCAGCGGCACATCCACGGATGAGCGCGCGAGCCGTGTGGTGCCCTCCACGCACTCGTCCACATAGAGGAAGGATCGGGTCTGGTTGCCGTCCCCCCAAATCTCGATCGCGCCGCCGCTCCGTGCCATCGCGATCTTGCGGCAGAGGGCGGCGGGCGCCTTCTCCCTGCCGCCCGTCCAGGTGCCCTCAGGCCCGAAGATGTTGTGGTAGCGGGCGATGCGGACCTGCAGGCCGTGGTTCCGGGCATAGGCAAGGTATAGCCGCTCGCTGAACAGCTTCTCCCAGCCATACTCGCTGTCCGGCGCTGCCGGGTAGGCGCTGTCTTCGGCGCAGAGCGGGTTGTCCGGGTCCATTTGGTTGTACGCCGGGTACATGCAGGCCGAGGACGAGTAGAACACCCGGCCCACGCCCCGTTGGCGGCAGAGATCGACAGCGTTCAGGTTGATGGTGGCCGAGTTGTGCATGACGTCGGCGTCGTGCGCGCCGGTGAATATGTAGCCTGCCCCGCCCATATCGGCGGCGAGCTGATAGACCTCGTCGAAATGCCGGTCGAACACCGCCCGGCAGAACGCCTGGTCCCGCAGGTCGCCCAGCAGGAACTCGTCCGCCATCGTGGCGGCATACTCCGGCTCCTTGAGGTCGGCTCCGCGTACCCGGTAGCCGTCGCGCTTGAGCCGCTTGACCAAATGGCTGCCGATGAAGCCGCCCGCGCCGCAGACCAATGCCGTCCTCATCTTGACCTCTCCCAACCTGTTGCGCTGTCGATGCAACGGGAGCGTAGTGGCGGCGGCGGCGGCGCTCTGCCTCCCAATTCGCATGATGGCGGATCGGCGGACGGCCCTACGCCATTTGGCACGGGTGGTGGCGCCTGGCGGGGAAGGCCGAGGCGTCGCGGCAATGGGCCTAAGCGTTTGCACTCCCCTCCGCCATTCGGCCAAGCCGCATCGGCAAGCTGGCCGGCAGGCGGCGCTGTATGAATGAGGCTTCGGAACTTTCAGCGGGCTTGGAGACCCCACCGGCCGGTGCGAGCCTCCGGGCTGTTCGAAACAACCCTGGGCATCGTCTGCATGCGCGTGATCCTGGCCAACCGCTTCTTCTATCCGGACGAGTCGGCGACAAGCCGGATGATGTCGAGCCTTGCTTTCGGGCTCGCGGCCCAAGGGGTCGACGTGGAGGTCGTCGCCAGCCGTCAGCGCCACGGCGGCGGCGTCCCATTCGCGGCGCACGAGCGGGCCGGCGGCGTGTCGTTCCACCGGGTGCCCACGGCGCGGTTCGGCCGGGCGCGCCTGCTCGGCCGCGCGGTTGACTACGCCACCTACCACCTCAGCGCGGGCTGGCGGATACGACGGCTGGCGCGGGCCGGCGACATCGTGATCATCGGCACGGACCCGCCGCTGTTCTCGGTCACAGCAACGGTGGCCCTCGCGGGCTCGCGCGCCAGCCTGGTGAACTGGATGCTGGACCTGTTCCCCGAAGCCGCGATCGAGCTTGGGCTGCTTCGGGCCCGCGGCTGGGCGGCGCGCCTGCTTTGCGGGTTGCGCGACATGTCCCTGCGGCGGGCGCAACTGAACGTGGCGCCAATCAAGCGCATGGCCGAATTGCTGGCCGACCGGGGCATCGCGTCGGACAGCATGCTGGTCATGCACCAGTGGTCCGACGGCGCCATTCGGCCCATCGGCCCGGCAGACAACCCGCTCCGCCGCGAATGGGGCGTGGAGGGCAAGTTCGTCGTGGGGTACTCCGGCAACTTCGGCCGGGTGCATGAGTTCGGCACCATCCTGGACGCGGCCGAGCAGGTGCGGCATCACCCGGACATCGTGTTCCTGTTCGTCGGCGACGGCCAGCGCAAGGCGTGGATCGAGGCCGAAATCCGGCGCCGCGGCCTCACGAACGTGCTGATGCACCCTTTGCAGCCGCGCGAGCGCCTCTGCCAGACCCTGTGCGCGGCGGACGTCCACCTCGTCTCGCTGCTTCCTGCGCTCGAGCCCTGCAGCGTGCCGAGCAAGTTCTATGGCATTTTGGCCGCCGGCAGGCCCACCCTGTTCGTGGGCGACTCCGATGGGGAGATCGCCCGCATCATCGCGCGAACCGGCTGTGGCGTCGCGGTGCGGATCGGCGAGGCAGCGCCGCTTGCGGGCGCGATCACTGGGCTCGCCGCCTCCGCCACGCAGCGGGCGGAGATGGGCAGCCGGGCGCGTCAGGTGTTCGAGGCCGAGTTCAACGAGGCGGTCGGCATCGGCGCCTGGCTGCGGCTGCTTGCATCGCTGGCCGCACCGGGCATGCCCGCCAACGCGCCGGCGCATGCCGTCACGGCCGCGTCCCTTCGATGAACCGCCAATCCCTTGGCATGCTGGCAGCCAGTGTTAGGAATATATGCAGAACCGGACGCATTCGGTGAGGGTCGCGATTCTTACTGGCTCGGTATCCCGTCAAGGCGGCGGCGTATCCGAAGCAATCGTGAGGCTATCCCGTGCTTTGCAGCATTTGCCCGACAT
>JAABUS010002706.1_pt1 | contig 32166 bp, 30 predicted proteins | sample 5560161 | NCBI WGS metagenome assembly JAABUS01 (sample SAMN10711885, study PRJNA513376) | rock metagenome | isolation source: Antarctica rocks | place: Antarctica: Victoria Land, Trio Nunatak nord | collected 2016-01-04 | reverse complement strand
GGAGGCGGAGGTTGGGAGAGGGTGGTTGTGGGGGTGTTGAGTGAGCGGGCGGGGGGTTGGTATGGTGCTGGGCTTGGGAGTGGTCGAGGAGGTTGCTGAGGAGCGGAGAATTGGGGGGCCGAGGGCTTGCTGGTAGTGTGGTGATTGGTCCATTCTTGTTGGAGATATTCTCGCTCTCCTGCTTGCAAGGATTCTTCGTCACTGCTTCTTTGGGGTGGGGCTGGTGTAGTTGGCAAAGGTCTGCTTCGCGAGGGTGCCCGATTGTTCGATTCTGCAGTGGCTTGTGGCCGACCTCGATCGGCAGCTATTCTCTCTTGCCTCTCGCGCTCATATTGACGCTCTCGCTCTTTGGCTTCCTCCAGCTGTCTTTCAAGCTCTTTGACCCGCTCACGCTCTGCTGTACGCTCAGGATCTTCGCCGGAAGGTTTAGGCGGTAGCTGGCGTTGTTCTTGTTGTTCAACTTGTTGTTCGGCTTTGTATTGGCTCAGGAATTGGCCTTGCAACCGAGTATCACTGACTGTCCGCTTTGAAAGCCTCTCTCGTTCCAGTCTTACTTCGGCCTCTCGCTCCTCTTTAGCTCGAACCTCCTCTTCTTCCTGCCATCGCCGTTCCTCATCTTTCCACCGGCGTTTTTCATCATCTATACGGCGCTGCTCCTTATCTCTTTCTTTCCGTGTCTCTTCAGCCCACCGCTCTTCTTCAGCGATGCGTTCTCGTTCTTCTTCTGCCGCACGCTCAGTGCGCCGTTTTTGCTCCGCTTCTTCGGCTTGCAGTCGAAGTTTCTCGGCTTCGGCCTCTGACTCTTGGCGCTTGCGTTCCTTTCCTGCCAAAGTCGGTACATTAGGCGCAGGCATGGTGATTTGTCTCCTGCCGCCGAAGGTGATGCCCTGGTTACCTTGACTGGCACCGCCCATATAGCCGTACTGGTGGATATTCCAAGCAGGCGTCGTAGCCCCTTCATCTTGCCGTTTGCTCCAGCTACTGACGTTGCCAGACGGGGAAGTGGGCAAACCACCATTTGATGTTTCCGAAGACCTGGAGGGGCTATTCCTGCCAGCCGAGACCCGCGGCGGCAGGCCTGGAGTGGTAGAACTGCCGGCGCTGGAATTGCTCGTTCCCCGTGCTCGGGCGTAATAGCCATTATTGCCAGAGTAACCGCCTGTGCTCTGGGGACTCATCGCAGAGCCCTTAGACTTTCCCCCAATTGCAGTTGAAAACCTATTGGGCGCTGCCTCATGCGCTCTCCTGCTGAACGCGCTGATGCATTGTAAAACTTGTGCTGGATCCTTCTTGTCGAAGAGATCTACGGTCTGGAAGATGTCATGGGATTGGAGATGGAGAGGAGGGGATTGGCATGCGCGGAGGAAGTGGGAGATGTTCTCCATCTGGACGAAGGGCATTGTTGAGTCTTTGAACCGGACACCAGGTGGGCCGGTTGCAAGATTGACAAGTCTGAACAATCAGCATTAGCGTCGTATGCTATGAATTAGGTCGGTCTCAACATGGCATCGTACTTGCACAGTGCAGTTCCATCTTTCAAAGCGTCCAGTAGGTCTCCAGGCACCAACGGTTCACCTAAGACGTTTTCGATCCATCTCCGGACTTCACTCGCGGCTTGCGGCGTATACTTTCCGAGGCGCAGGTTGCGGAGATCTTTGTCTAACGAGGATACTGACGCCATCTTGACTGTCTCTTCTTCGTCGTGATTGCTGTTTTATCTTGCGCGCTGCGATGGAGGCTTGTGCTCGGCAACAAGCACGCCCGCTGCGGTCAGCCTGAGGCTTTCGTCCAAAATTAAAGTATCACAATACTCCGTGCTGTGAGAAACTATTGATCGATGTAATTCTGCTTCTAACATGAAGTCCACGAACGATGGTCTGCAATTGGTGGAAGTAAACAAGTGTTTAGAGATTCCCCCGGATTTTCAACTGCCCCACTAGCGCACGATGACGCCGCCGACAACGTCAATCAACGCCTTTCCGAAGTATTGCAGCTTTCATTATGCTTCTTTTCAAACAGAAAGATAGATGTCTGCCTCCACTACCTCTTCCCTACGCCAGCTCTGGTACCGATGGAAAGCCTTCCAGCTCCCCTGGCGAAAGCGCTGGTTAGCTGGTACCAATTCCCATCCACCCCCCTTGACACTACCTAAGCCTTTCACTAACACATCCTGCAGGGACTGATCTCGCCGGTAACAAATACTGGTACTTCCGACCATCCCTCTCCACCCGTCCTCGCCGCATTCTACAAAACAATCCGCGCATTCCCTACTCCGATATTCAGATCCCCGTCCAATGGCATCAATGGCTGCGCTACACCCGTCCCTCTGCGCCCTCCATCCCTGAACTCCAATCCGACGCTGCGCGCCAAGCACAGCTGAAGCAGCTTGCTCGTGCAGCGGACGATCGCTGGGCCGCGAAGCCTTCGGTGCTTGATAAGCCGAGGCGAGGAAATCAGGAGCTGGGGATTGGGGATGGGGAGATGAGGGGGACGGTTGGGGTTAATGGGGAGACTGGGGAGGGCGGAGGAGTCAGTAGGGTGGAGAGGAAGGAAGAGGTACGCCGGAAGGAGCGAGAGGGTGGAAAGAAAGAGAAGCAAAACCCGTGGGCAGTGAGGAAGGGCAGAGCTGGTGAGGATTGGAAGCCTGAAAGCTGGACGCCAATGGGAAGAGTGGAGAGGTAGTCCTCAGGGGTTTTGTGTGGGCTCTCAGATAAACGAAGATACTTAAGCGTGTACATTTCAGAGGGCATAACATTGATGTATTCGTCGGGCGACAGGACACGGAATGCTCTTCATGTTGTGCGTCTTGACAATAAAGGACATCAACGTCCGACCCAAAGGTTAGTTGATATATCAAGGTACAGAATTGTTGAAGTTTTCAATTATTTGGCTATTTACAATGATCAAAGCTACCTCCCCGGTAGCCGCAGTGAAGGTCACCTACCAGCGCCATTCTGCGAAATTTGTACTTGAATGGCTAAGATAAGGGAGTTCGGTTGCTGAACCGTCCCTTGCATGACCTTGAGGTCATTGAGGTCATGAATGGAACGCTTAGACACAATTACATTACGCTGTCGCACCGATGCCATATCCGAGAGCTCTGCCTCTTAGTGATCGTATCCCGCGCCACGCTGCCAAGGACTTGTATTATTCTGTTGTCGATAGCCGCCTTGGTTGCCAAGATCTTGCTGACTATAGCCGGGATGCTGACCATAGTTCGAATATTGGTTCATGAGTGGGGCATCAGCACCATTTCCCCGACTGCTGTTCCCATAGCCTCGTCGAGGGTCTGAGTAGTGGTCAGGTGTGCCGTGCCGAGGCGTCCCGTCGGTGGGTAGCATGGGCATAGAAGCGTTGATGGGTGAGCGAGGAGGTTCATTCCACCGTGATGGAGACCGGTTTGAATTCGCAGTCGATGGTGGCAGAGGGACGCCTGCTGGATCATGTTTCATCGAGCCTGATGAGTATGAGTCACCGTCGTCATCGAGATCTCGGCCTTTGTAGCCCGTTTGAGTCATGCCGCCTCGTGCCGTAGCACCTAAAGCATCCAATTCTGTATTGAGCTGTGACTGAGACTTGATGAACGAGCCTCGATCATCACGCATTGGCTGGTATCTTGTGTCCGGGTTCTTCGAAACCAAGGCCCACACCGTGGAGATCAAGACCAGGATAAGGAGAGTCAGTGCGAATCCAGCATTGATGATAAAGAAAATTACGCCCACAACACCAGTAACGATGCCCTGTTATGGTGTTAGTCGGATTCTCCCGGCAGAGGGATTTTGTGCACTCACTGGTTGGTTGAAAATGGCAGTAAAGATCAAAAGGAAGATGACATTCAGGAAGTTCATAGCAGCAATAGCGATGTTGAAGCCATTAGTTCTCCTGTCCATCCACGGCCGCAGAATGCTAACGCCAATGAGGAAGATAGCCTCGATGATGACCAGGCCAATGGCTTGGACCGTGCCTTTAGACTGGGCAAAGGCAATGAATAGGGCCTTGACAAAAATGTAGATCAGGACTGGCATGATGAAGTAATAAGCCGTTGCACGAAACTGAACGTAGAGGAAGCCCCATTTGTTCAGACATGAGGGGTCGGAGTACAAGATATAGGCCGGATTCTTATGCATGCTGACCGAGCGCTTTGCTATGCGGTAGACTTTGAGAGCGGCCCAGGTAAGTGCCACAGCCATGGAAATGAAGAAGAACAGTGCAAGCACTACTTCGGCGGCCGAGTCTCGTTTGGTCAGTTCCCAGAGACATAGAACGCAGATTTGTGGGAAGCCAATGAGCACCTATACGTCTATAAGCTTAAGAGGTTTGAGATAGTGGACCGTTACACTTACAATTCGAAACAAGATGCCCTTGAGGACGATTTTCCAGCCATTACGGAATTCCTCGAACTTGTCGCCCTTGAACCATCCGGCTTTGACAGCAAGCTCACAGAGGCCCTTGAAAAGAGCAACACACAGAGCAGTGAAGATGACGAAGATCATGAAAAAGATCAGGCCTGTAAGAAAGATGTTGGTGATTTCAATCTTTGCTCGAAAGCCTACTCTTTCAATCCCCCTAACGACGACGGTTTTTGCGGTTGTGGATGAAACTACGTTATTGCTTCTTGGGAGAATGCCGAGGCCTCTTTTGACCAGCTCGGGAGCCCGTGAGAGTAACCTGTTCGTTACCTGCAAAGACCTTTTCTGCACTTGTACGGAGGCGGTGCCAAGGTTCGACAGAAGCGTTGACGGTGTACCACCAGTAGCCCTCTGATACCAGGTACAAACATCATCCAGGAATCCTACCTTGATAATGCCCATACTCCACTGAAAATTTTGGGTCCAAGAGGCAACAATAGGTGGTAGTGGCACGGCAGTCATTCCTATAATGGCCTGAGCCTGGAAGAAGCCAAATAGTGACAAAGCATTGGCAGCGACGTGGGCAGCGGTATTCGAGTGTCCCAAGCCAGATGTAACGGCGGAGGCAAGGAGCGCAAGGCCAGCGATGACCGCTGTCGTCCAACCGACTGCCTTCTGGTCCACTGTCTTACCATTCGACAGTTCTGCTTCTACGCAGGCTACAGTCGTATTGGTGTCAGTGTCGTTAATGTACACCCTAACTGCGCCATCCAGGTCCGGGACTCCGTACGCAATAGAAGGTATCATTTTAACGACATTGGGTGGAATGATGAAGTTCGACTGAATGTTGATTTGACCTGTGTTCATTGGACACATACCTGCCAGGCCGCTGGTGCAAGGATCAATCGTTCGGTGCAAAATACTGATACCATAGGCGATGATCTCGAATTGTGCAAGGACTTTTCCAGATATTGAAGAGACTCCGACGATATCAAAGGCTAAGCTGCCGTTGCTCGGGGTGAAGACGACTTGGAAAAGGGTGGCGGTAAAGCTGGAATTTTGCTGACATGGGTTGAGCGATGAGGATTCGATGACTCGTTCTGCATGTGCGCTATGAGAGAGTGTACTGATGGCTGCACCGAGCAGCCATAACGGTCTCTTCATTAGTGAGAGCCGCATGATGATGGTAGTCGTTGCAAGATGGTGATGTTCTTTCCAGCAGCAAAGCTGCGTAACCTGGGGCCCTTCTACCAAGTGGCCACGGGATACCAATCTACCTCCTTTCTGATTATCTTGTGTATATACAGTTATTGTAGATTCTTCAAAAGATCGACTGATGGGATGGTCAAAGCCAGTTTGTGGTAGTAGTTGTCCTGAGGTTGTAGGTGCACAGCGCCCGTCGTAACCGGGGGGCAACGAAAGTAGGAAACAGGGGTTAACGAGTGGCAAGCTGAATGCCGGCGCAGATCAGGCCGGTGAATGTGAAGTCCAAGTGAAGCCCCTAAGATCACCATGCGACGAGTGAGGAAACGGAATTATCAGTACGCATTCAGGAGAATAGGGAAGAAGGTATTGTTTCCTTGTTGCCGGCGATGGAGTGCAAAAGAGGAATGCCTGCGGACAAGGAGGCGCTAGCTAAGCGCTATTCGTATTCGAGCATAACGCGTAATCATCCCTATCCAGTATCCTCTACTTTATCTTGCCCTGCTGATTCACACTAAGGAGTACGGGTCGCCTGACACGAATTCAAGAATCGTCCACGTCGCTGTAGACAAAGCGAGCCCTATTGCGGCGCTCCTCTTTGTCTTTGGGTGCCATCCTTCCAACCACTCCGTTACTCCCAACGGAGAGTGTCTCGCGACCATAATCGAACCGTTTATTCTCTACAGTGGTAGAGCATGAATTCTACCTTACGAAACAGAAGAGTGACACGTGACCTAACAGGGCCTCCTTTCAATGCATGGTGTCGTTGTCTACCAATTACTTTCTGGCCTTGTGCGCACAGGGACACGTATGAGAGTCCCTCGACGGGCGATAAGCTGTCAGCTCCAGAAATGATTCCAGGAGGCGGTGCAGTTCAGCCGTGAACACTTTAGTAACTCCGGACATCGGAGTGCCTTACGAAAGGTGGCTTTCGCTTCTCGCCGTCAAGACCTGGGGGTTTGCTGGCAATTACTACATCGTCACATAAATAATGGAGAAACGATCAGATCATGATCTCGAATCGGCAACGTATCGGATGCCTGCTTAGCGGGGAGCACGTCAAATTTCTGTGCCGTCTAAAGTATGCAGAGACGCAGGTACGAATGGGATTTCACCTTAACGTCTTGTTGGTCGTTTCTCCAGATACTCTGGAAGTACTTTATGCGATCGAATCAATATGCTGTTCGTTCAAAGTTCGTTACATGAGCCCAGATCGCCAGAAAAAGAAGCACCATCCCAATCTTAAATTCAATCCTTGAATAATCAAGTAACAATTGCAGCGGCCAGTGCTGGGAAAGGAGAGCATTCCGACACCGGAATCCCAAGCCATTAAGACCTGCCGGAATTGCTCGGAACGGCCCCACGTTTGACCTAGCCCGCTCGCTTAATGCTCTTTGATTTCCTCTGCGCTGTGTCAGTGAATTTTGTGCAATATATGTAGCGCTTTACCTTTGACACGTCTACCCGCCAGTATGGAAAACATCGAAATGAAGATCAAGAAACGAAAGCGTAAACATGGCTCGTCCAAGGAAGCAGTGGCACCTTTGGCCGACGCAGCAAGCAATGTCACCAACGCCCAACCACCAATCACCCCATCCACGGAGACCAATTCAGAGGACAGAGAAGCCAAGAAGCAACGGCATAATGAGGCTAAGATCCGAGATGAAAAGAGTTCAAAGGGTTTTCAAGGTTTGAAGATGGACATTGAGTCCGCTATTGAGGAGGAAACCGTGGACGGTTTCGGGGCAATAGCTGCACCCGATGGCGCTGAAGGCGTTTCCGGTCCGGATGTGCTCGCTACGTCGGCGCTGTCACTGCCCGGATTAGATTCTGAGCCTTTGATGTTTGGTGATCTCGGTCTTTCTAGCAAGACCATGGAGGCAATACAGGGGATGAATTTCGAGAGCATGACGGAGATACAGCGGAGAGGCATACCTCCTTTGCTGGCGGGGCGAGATGTACTAGGAGCAGCCAAAACCGGTTCTGGCAAGACTCTAGCTTTTCTCATACCGGCAGTGGAGATGCTCAGTGCATTGCGCTTCAAGCCTCGCAACGGTCAGTCGATGCCTTCCTGAAGTCAAGTTTACGACTGAGAGAATATAGGCACCGGCGTTATTGTCGTTTCTCCAACGCGCGAGCTAGCACTGCAAATCTTCGGCGTAGCTCGAGAACTCATGGCACACCATTCTCAGACATACGGCATTGTAATTGGGGGCGCCAACCGGCGGGTTGAGGCGGAGAAACTTGCTAAAGGTGTGAATTTGATCATCGCGACCCCGGGACGCCTACTAGATCATCTCCAGAATACTCAGGGCTTCGTCTACAAGAATATCAAAGCACTTGTTATAGATGAAGCAGATCGAATACTCGAAGTGGGTTTCGAAGACGAAATGCGTCAGATTGTAAAGATATTGCCCAAGGATGAGCGACAGACGATGCTCTTCTCGGCCACCCAAACCACGAAAGTCGAAGACCTTGCTCGCATATCGCTTCGGCCCGGACCCTTGTACATCAACGTGGACCAGACAGAACACAGTACGGTCGAAGGCCTGTCGCAAGGTTATGTTGTGTGTGATTCCGACAAACGATTTCTACTGTTATTTTCGTTTCTGAAGCGTATGGCGAAGAAGAAGATCATTGTCTTCTTCTCGAGCTGTAATTGCGTGAAATATCATTCTGAGCTCTTAAATTACATTGATTTGCCAGTGCTTGACCTACACGGCAAGCAGAAACAACAGAAACGGACTAATACTTTCTTTGAGTTCTGCAATGCTACACAAGGCACGCTGGTCTGTACGGATGTGGCCGCACGAGGTCTAGATGTGAGCCCAATTTGGTCGGTTTTGAGAATGTCTGCTGAGTCTCCTAGATTCCTGCCGTAGATTGGATTGTGCAATACGACCCGCCGGACGATCCTCGAGATTACATACATCGCGTAGGGCGAACGGCGAGGGGCTCCAATGGCAAAGGTCAAAGTCTCATGTTTCTGCAGCCATCAGAGGTCGGGTTCTTGAAGCACCTCAAGGAGGCGCGTGTACCCCTAGAAGAGTTTGAATTTCCCAGCAACAAGATCTCCAATATCCAAAATCAGCTGGAGAAGCTCATAGGGCAGAATTATTATTTGAACAAGGCAAGCTACGTTCCTTGAAGGTGCGTTCCAAGTGCTAACAACGCCATCAGTCCGCAAAAGATGGATACCGTTCCTATCTACAGGCTTATGCCTCACACAGTCTGCGGTCCATCTTCGACGTACACAAGCTTGATTTAGTGAAAGTTGCCAAGAGTTTTGGCTTCCAGACGCCGCCTCGAGTGGACATCACCCTAGGCGCAAGCATGAGCCGGGATAAGAAGAAAGAAGGTAGACGAGCGTATGGCAGCCAGCCGAAGCAGGGCCACAGGTTCAAGCGATAACGATCCGGGAAAGGGGATACGTAGGTAGTGCCTTTATACATCTTATATTGAGCAATCCAGCGCCATCGAATGTTGGAAGGAAGATCCCTGCTCCCTTCTGCGACAGAGGATAGATGCTACACTCGGTTGGCTCGCGTAAGTCCATATTGAGCAATCCAGCGTGGAGTCTGGCGCTTTAGTATGGTGGTCCGCGTCAGTCATGTTCCCAGAAAGCTTGTTTGCTCCATGGGGCTGATTTTGGAGCTCTTAGGTCATTGTTTGATGGAGAGACGTTCGTTGCATTCATTGATTTATAAAGGCACCAGTGTGGTAGCGTCGCGGAGCAGTGGTGAGTTTCGCTATTTTACCCAAGTGCCATGGATGATGATGGACAATAGCAGAAGCGCTGCCGCACCTCCACTACGGAAAGCCACGAATAGGCAGTCAGCTAAGCTTCAAGACTCGAATGATGAGTTGTCAAGCGCGAACGCTGGCCCATTAGACAAGCACTTCACCCCAATCATGTTATGCGAAGAACATTTAGCTGTTGGCTCCAGAAATCAGGGTTGTCGTCCGGTCAACTTTGCCCGCGATTCGGTCAGCGGGCGCCAGTGACAGCGGCCGGCGACCACCAGATTACACTGCCGCAAAATGGAAAGCGCCCAGGCAGAGAAAGCTTTGGGCGTGGTCTTAAGTTGCTGGGATGGATAGATTGACTATGAATTGAAAAGTGATGTTCTGTCCTGGGTAAGAATGAATGCTTCAGGGATTGTCCGTATTTGTGGGAGCTTGCAAGGAATAACAACCGCTTCGACATACTGCTTTGTCCATAGCTGCTTGATCAGCTCAGGAACTCGATGGAGTTAAGCTACGTCAGTTCACATGTCAAAGTGACAATCTCCACGAATTTCCAACGAACGTACTCTACGTTGCTGCTTGATGCTGTGATCGGATTGCGACTAAGATGTGCTCGTACCCCTGTCTAGCGCCGTGGCCGATGGGGCAAGGCTGCGGATCACAAAAACAAACGGTTCGGGGGCTCATCCGTTCAGCTTGTTTCTTGCCCGAGCACTTTCCTACCCTCACTATCACTCTTCGAGGCTGAGCTGCCTGAGCTGGCTTGCAAGTCACTCCTGTGACTTAGCACGCCGTAGAGCCGAGCGTTGCGACAGCTGCCTTCGTTCTTGCATCAAGAAAGACTCAAGCGCCTATGCTGGAGCCCCCTCCAGTGCAGCAGAGATCTTCGACGTTCAGTGGCAGCAATCCGTCCCCACGCCCATTCGACCATTCCACTCATTCCTTCCCAACACCTCCCAGTCCAACAATTGACCTCGACCGATATCTACATTCGATGAATTCAGCACCACTCGTTCTGGGGCTTCGTACTCGATATTTGTCAACAGTTGCGACCAACCCATATTCTGTACGGACACATGTACCTGCCCGCATCTGCTTTACCGATCCCAATCAGATTGCTCTGACCCCGGCAATCTTCCACCGCTCGTCCTACCGCTTTGTTCAAGAGTGAAACATTTGGAGACTACACTACAATTACATCCTCGACTGTCGTTTTACGCCTGTTCACGCAATGGGTGTTGAGACCCGCAAACCACCATTGCCTGCGCCTACAGAATCATCCACTCTCCAAACCTCCGGCGGTAGCGTTACACCGACCGACCTGGCCACTGACGTCTCCCGTCGCACCGACCGTACCTCCTACTCGATACCGGAAGACGGCAGCCCGGTGACAATCTCTACAAAAGCAAGGAAGGAGAAGCGCGATCGCGAGCAAGATAGCGCGCTTACTCGTGCTTCGCATCAGTCACAGACGTCACTGCTCATTGAATACTTTGAAGCGGACAAAGGACCAAACGTACACTCAAGGCCTAGTGTTCGAGTCAAGGTTACACCGTCAGCGGCTCGTAAGATCAAGGACACCAACGAGCATATCAGGATCACAGAAGCGGGGGGAAGCCGGAAGCCATCGTATACGAGGCGCATCTCCTTGGGTCCAAAAGGCGCTGCCGTGGAGAAGCAGATCACCGAAGGTGCCGACGAGAGAAGCATAAGTTCATACACGTCAGCGGCCGAAGAATCTAGCTTGACTGGGAGGTATCCACCGGTCGAGATCGAGGTTCTTCATAGAAACCAAGATAGCGACCTGTCTAGCGTAAGTGCGTCAAGAGAGCAACGTTACAATCTACAAAACCCGTCCGAGATCTCCTCCATGCCACCAGACAGCATGTTGGAAGGCACCGGCAATGCGGAAAGCTTGACGCCCAAGCGGCATCGAAGTCGGAGCGTGAGCCGTGACGCAATCGTGCCTCCTACTGATACATTGAAGACCCCTTCCCGGCGGAGGAGCAGGAGCCTCAGCAAGGAAAGGCTGACGCAGAAGGTTATCGAGAAGCTTGAAGGTAAGTCAAGACAGAGCAGTGGTGGAATGCACAAGCAGAACAGCAAGAGTCGAAGTCGCAATGTCAGTAAGGAGCACCTTGTCGAGTCTCCACGATCCTCCAAAGGGAGATCAAGTAGGCATTACCACGAAGAGGAATTCCAAAGCGGTGCAGATTCGAGCCTTCTGACGTCTCAAATGTCACCAACGCGCAAATCTGGCGATCAATATTCTTTCCGATCCGGTACCTCTAAGTCGTCAATCAACAACCCGAAATTGTTGGAGACCGTAGAAGATGCAATTCGACGCTTGATCTTGCCGGAACTTACAACACTCAAGCAAGAGCAGAAGATGCATCAGAACCGAAGCCGCTTTGAGAGGGAACGGAGGGATTCGGTAGCTTCGGGTAGTAGTGTTCCTCGCGAGGAGATCACTCGAAGACCGTCCAAACATGCCAGTGCCCCAGATGTCAAAAGCAAGCCTAAGGTGGTTCTGAATCGGGACGAGACTAATGCAGGTACGGTTCTATCGGGGGATTCTATCAAAGGCAGAAAGGAGAGTAAGCGAGAAAAGCGCTACGACTCGCCCTCTGAGCGAAGCTTCGAGCGTGATGTTTCTCAGGAGACAGTCATTCACGATGATGGGAAGGTTTCCAAAAAACGTAGCAAGGATAGTCATCGCCTTCGAGACGTTGCAGCTGCAGGTATGGCTGGTGATGTTCTCACAGCAGCAGCATTGAGACATCACGATTCGAAGTCAAGCGTAGATAAAAAGGAACGCCGACGAAAAAGCAGCAAGAGTTACAGCAGAAGCGTGAGTTATGCGGGCAGTACAGAAGAAATTTTCAACAAACACCATGTCCCACCAATGCCGATGAGAAGCGAGATCCAAGACTCCGAGCTTACGCGCGACTCGATATTGTCGGAACAGACCGAAGAACTAGTAACACCATCATCGGAACGGCGTCGACAGGAAATCCGCGAGGTTTCGCGTAGCTCACCTCGAGAAGTTCTGTCTCCAGCTTCTAGAACACCAAATCGTACGCCTGTGAGCTTACATAGAGGTCTCCTTACCCATCACAGTAATCTCTCACGGGGGAATCTGAGCATTCATAGTGCTCGTAGTGACCGAAGCCTGCGCGATGAGAAACATCATCTGGACGTAGGAGAGGATATTGACCTTGGCACGACGGCTGGTAGAGGCGCTCATGCTGCAGGCCATCTCTCGAACGAACGCTATTATGATGATAATGGAGAGCTTCGCGCCCAGAACCGTGCACTGAGCCCTATTCAAAGTGTGGCCAGCTATAGGGAAGAAAATGAGTTGCCACTTCGAGACTCACACAACATGCGCAGCTCCGAGTCGCTTTCAGCAGAAGAAAAATATAGCCACAAGAGTCCTGTGCTTTCCATCAAGTCCCTTTCTTCTGCGCCCAGCACTAATATTGCACGCTCCAAACGACCGAAAGGAATTAATCTTGAGGATGGCGAGACCATCTTGGAGCCTCACATTCGCGACTCGAACGTTTCACAGGACACCGACTGGCCTTCGAGTCCTGGGGTAGATGATTGGTATGAACGTCAGCATCAGGAGAACGACCGATATCGGCAGTCAACGGCGGAGTCGAGCAACAGAGACTCACCGATCGACGTTAGACACATGACCAATTATACGGACGACAGTTTGGATGCGTCCTATCTCGATAAGGTCACGGTTGCACAGCAAGTTCGTGGTATGGGGGCTAATCCTGAGTACATCCACACGCCTGTCGCAGTGGAGTCTGCCGTTGCTTCGTTGCATGATCCATCGATTCTATCCGTTCGCTCTAAACCTGGTGATGGGGCCTACACAGATTCGCTGGAGGGCGAGAAATCTGAAGAGCCTTATTATCATGGGGGGGACGCGAAAGGCCTAAGACCAAAGGGTGCCGAAGAGCATTACAGTGAAAAGCAGTCCCTGTCGCCGCAGAAGTCATATACAGACGAAAAGCCTGAGGCCGTGGACTCTCCCCGCCAGAGTGTTGCCGTGTCAATGAGCGAGCGTGACGAGCCTCAATTGGGTTCTAGTGGTTTGCCTAACGCGGAGGATCCTATGCCGGAGATAGGACATCATTATGATTCCGACTCTGATCTCAATACCAACCCTTCAATTATTCAGGGACCGATTGGGGGCCTGTCGAAAGAAAACCGCGATCATTGGTCTTACCAGCCCACCCCACCGCAAAACAAAGGCGAATTTGCCTCGCAATCCAACGGGACGAGCGCTCATGCGAACCTCAAAGCTGCAGCGGCAGGCTTCATGAGTGCTGCAGCACTCGCAAGCCAAGATCGGATACCACGTGGCCAGGGAGCCAAGTCGCGAGAGCAGTCTCGGGAACAGTCATTGAAAGAGGATAGCCGACCAGTGAGTGTAGATCGATATGAGCATGCTGTCAACCACGACTTCGCGCCAAATCGTGATTCGTACATGGACAACCAGCCTATACTGACCCCACCTATGCCCAAAGATGAAGGTTACGTATCTTCGTATCAGCCATATTCTCCAGGTCAAACACCAGACCTTAAGGAACCAGCGTCTGCACATTATGAAACTAGCGACGTTGCTGACTTCGATGGACTACTACCGGTGGACGACCCTTTCGTGGTTAAGACTCACACTAGGCATCTAAGTGGCAACTCGCACGGCATGGCCTCGCCTCTGTATGATAGCGCCACTGGTGGAGGTATGGATCGTATACAGTCGAAGGACATTGTTGCGCTGATGGATCACGTATGTTGCAAGCTCGCTCCCCAATAAGATGGACGGACTGCTAACGGGTCTCTAGCTTACCGTGCGAGACGCCCAGCGTAACGCTCGTGATACTGAAATCTTAGTGACTCTTGTACGAAGCGCCGCTGAGATGCGAAACTCCTTTGAGGAGATGAAGAAATTCATTGCTGAGCAAGATGACATGCTCCTAGACACCGGAAACAAGCAACATGATCGTACCATTCAGAAGATTGTCAGCGGTCCTCGACCTCAGCCGCTTGGTACTCCACGATTTCCTCGTCGTTCCTCTGCAGACGATGAATATGATGAGAAGGTTGCGAAACGCCAGAATGTCTTCAAACGAGCTCTCAAAGGGCTTGGCAATCGCAATGCGAATGATCTTTCCAGGATTGAAGATATGCTCAAGCAATTGCTCGGCGATGTGGAGGGCCTCAAAACCGGACAAGACGTCAGGCCAAGCTTTGGCGAAACCCGTGCTGAGAGCTTCAATTCTTCCGACGATCTTCGAATTGCTGGGCAAGAAGGCTACGAGCCAGAAGGTCAAGCTGGCACATCATCAACCGGTGGTCATTCGGGATACCTGTCCGAGCATTCTCCGTCACGTCGGCCTGTCGCCATGAGAGGCCAAGAAAGCCGACGAAGATCTCAAAATCGAGTCAGTACCGTCCTCGAGGGTGATGAAGAATTGGAAGACCACGAGCAGAACGTTTTGTCCCACCAATTCGAGAATAATCAGCAACTGCTGACTCCAACAAAGGACTACGCACGAGCCGACTCTGTCCCCCTTGTTACACCTCCGCAGGTCCACATTCCTACAGGCGCTCAATCCAACGAGCACACTCCCAAAAGCAACACCGATAAATCTCGCAAGTACAAGTCCACATCCTCCTCCTTCTTTCCCAAAATCTCTCGCTGGTCGAAAACCACCGCCTCTTCCGCTGGCGACAATTTCCGCTCTAGCACAGGACCCCGTCAGCGTCCTTTCTCCGAAGCCTCCCGCTCGGGCTCCGACCTCAACTACAACGCCGCCGAGCACTATGACCCCCAAGGCGACGACCGCCTCCGCTCCAACGACTCCTTCGAAGCCGGCAACATCTACCACGCCGAAGAGGACGCCGAAGAGGAGGAAGAGAACCGCCCTCCTTCCCCCTTGATCCCCTCCCAAGTCTCCACCCAACCCTCCGAGGGCCCCAAATACCACGCCCACCGCAACTCCCAGAACCTGCAACACCCGCAACCTCGCCCCGGACCAACACACCGCTATCAGACGGCGCTCGAGTCCCAAGCCCACGACTTCAAGGGCTCGCCCATCTCGCCCACCAGCGATACGTGGGGTTCCAACCCGAGTCTGGCGCGCTTTGCGCCGGGGGTTGCAGGGAACCGGCATAGTGGTAACGCGGGCAATCTCAGCCCCATCAGTGACGCGGGATACAGCGAGACGAGTGCGGCGGGGCAAAGTGCGACTCCTGGTCCGCCGCGACCACCAAAAGTTAGGGATGATGGGCCGTTGGTGCCCGCGAGGCCGCCGAAGGTGGAGATCGCGAGGGGTGGGAGCTACGAGGGGGTGCGTTAACCTTTCCTCTCCCTGTCATTCTGACCCCGAGGATGGACTCTTTCTAGCGCAGAAATATAGGCTGATATCATTGTCAGCAGGCAAATGGCTCTCCCCGCCACTCCGCCTCCGGCAGCGTCCCGCAACGCAAACCTACGGGCCCGCGCCCTATTCAGAGCAGTGGGAACTACAGCCCCGACAAGGTGGAGCAGATTAGGCGCAGCCGGTATCGAGGCAGTCCGAATCACATTCCTTCGAGTACGGAGGATGTGACTTTCTAGGCTGTCAAAGACTGAGATAGAGTTGAGAAAGGCGCGGCCGTCAACCGGCACGTTTAAATCTCAAGCGTTGGTGGGTGGCGATTAGGGCCAGGAAGGCATCGCTGTAGAGCAGGTCACGCGAGTGGAAACCTCGGGGCGTTTGCGGGGTGTAGCGACCGTTGTGTACACAAACGGACGGTGGGGGAGCAGATATAATTTTTAATGACTCTCATATGGGGCTTTGGACTTTGGACTTTGGTAGATCGATTGAAAGAAAAGCAATGCATGTAAACGGTTGTTGACTCTCATATCTGACGGTCTCGAAAGATGCGTCGTCGGATGCGATTTTGATAGATTTTGTGGTGGGGTGACCCGGTGGCTCTACTTTACGATGGGCAGGTAATATTCTCTGCCTTTTTTCTCCAAACAGCCCCCAACATCCAGGTAATGTTCCGTCTTCTCCATCCACTATAAACACACTTCCTCCACACTTCCTCACCGCTCGTCCAAACCATAACGGCAGCGCTAGCTGCTCCCGTCTTCCGTGCGCACCATATCTCTACATGGGAAACAAGGGGAAAAAGAACAACCCCTTACGACCTCCGTCATTAAGACGAGGTCTGAGATGAAGGGATCAGAGCAGCCATGATCGTATGGGGCGAAGCTCGAAGCTTGCGGTAGGTGAAGTGGATTGATGCTTGCTTGCCCTGTCTGAGGCTGGATTGGGGGATATGGTGAGGCGGGCACTGGGGAAGAGAGTGGGGATGGGTCTATGGTTGGAGAGGAGCGTTTTGCAGGCAGTGGCGAGCGGTTGTTGGGAGAGAATGTGGTGGATGGGTAATCAAGCTGAGTTGAGAGAGGATATCGCTTGCACAGTACCAGTACTCCAGATCAGCGTTTTTATGATGGCAGTAGGCGGAGGGGAGGATGCTGAAGGAGCTTGAATTGGAATGGAGAGGCTTTTTGGGGCGACAATGCAAGTTAGGTGAAGAGCAGCTGGCAAACAATGGACTTTGCGTAATACAGAATGATTGCTCTCAACGTGTGAGTTGATCGATTCGTGACGCGTTCCAGAGTCAGCAGCTCGTGCGACGAGAATGCTCTTCGAGATTGCTACTGGATAGAGGGTGAATGATACACAGGCGTTCGGCACACAGAGCATGTCGGTCCGCGTGGGAGATGCTGGTTGGCACTACACGACCAACAAATGATGTGCGAGGGATACGTGGCATAATCCGTCAACAGGTCCATGCTAAACTCCGGTACGGCGTCCAAAACCTCTGCGAGTTGAGTTTTCAAGCTCGGGTTCTTGACGACTCCTTCCATACACGCTCTGGCGGACGACACAACGATGTCCCGAAGGTTTCGATCCGATTCCGGAAGAACCTCATAGACGAGGGGGATGGCATCGAGAAGGTCCTCTGAGAGCGTATTTTCAGGAGAGAGCGCAGATGACAGTTCGGACCTTGCGTAGGCCTTGAGAGGTGGGATGTCGTATTTGTCGCCTAGGGAATACATTCTGACATGGAAAGAAGGCTCGCCCCGTCCCGTGGCATCGGCGGTGAAGGTATACTCGGCAGTGTAGAGGAACATGAGCAAACTTCTTATCAGGCCCACGTCGTATTCCGAGAGGTCGATGGTGCCGGTAATTGCTTCCTACAGGAGCACTCAGTATGGGGTTGACGGACGCAAGACCGCGTCTCTGCAGGGATATCATGGACATACCTGGAAGGCATGACTGACAGCTGCATGTAACACATGTGATTGTGTGGAAATTATGTTCTTATGAACCGCGAACGTCTGGCCCCTACATTCGATTGTGAAATCGGAGAATTCGCCCGTCTTCAGAAGTCTGTCCAAAATTTAGAGGCTATTATGTGGAGAAGTCTCGGGCAACATACTTTGATAGATCTGGCATTTTTCTGGCAAGACTGATCTGAGTGGGGGTCGTCTCGATATGGGCACTCTGTAGCCGTCGCTTATACTCTATGTTGACGATCTTCTCACGAAGCGTAGGTTACGCAAAAGATTCGCATGTCAGAATGTCGAGGAAGACATGCCTAGCCGAGGATTGATTCAACACATTTACCTGAGTGAGCCTTGACCATATCAAAGACGCGCCAATTCAGGAACGCGCCATCAATTGAAAGATCTTCAAAGATTGACGGTCTAGTGACGCCATGTTCTCAAGGCTATGCCAACGCGTGAACCTTCGATCTGGGTGAGCGTTCTCGGTATATGTGCCATAGAGCGTCTCCTTGATATCTGAGTGGCGCCGACATTACTCTCAGTCCGAGTCGGTGTGTATGCCCTTATTTCAGAAGGGATTTTCGTTTTAGGTTCTGGCGGTTAGATATTCTCAGTTACTCAGAAATCTCACAAGCCTTTCATCATCCACGCAACAAGCACACCTACGTCCTCTGCAATCCCGAGTATTTTCTTCGTCTTTTCTCTTCCTGACGCCTGCTCGGCTCGGTCATCGTACACCTCTATGACCCCGTTCAGCCCAATCCCGAAATTGACAGTCCTAAGCTTCTCCCCTTGGGGCCAGACTATGCCTATCGCCGGAGTCGACGATGAGGTGGTTAGAGTGATGTCCACTGGGAGCGCCGACTCTTTGGCTAGATCAATATCGTGCTCGGTGCAAGGCGAAGAGGGAGAGGCGAGAAGAGCTGCGAGTTCCTCTTCAACGGTCATGCTTTCGTCTAGCTGCACGTCCATTTCGAATGCTGCCTCATCGTCAACCTTTTTTGGAGACTCGGGTACTGCATCAGGGACAAAGGCACGTCGCAACAAGCTTGCTATCAATACCCAACGACGGAGAATTGGTAGGATCTCAATGATTTGGCGTGGATGTGAGAAAGGAAGAGAGTCCAGAACGCGGCCGTAGTCAGACTGTGTAGGAAAGAGTGTATACTTGTGCCTATGCTCTATGGAGTTTCCTGAGCTATCGAAGGATGTTACGGTCTTGGTAGTTGTGCGTTGTTCCTGAGGGTTCGGCGGTGCAGCGGTATCGGCAAAAAGTAGAGACTCATAAGTCGTCGATTGTAATGATTCTTGTAAGAGCGGCGCGCCAACAGATTCGTGGATGTCGATAGCTATCTGTAGTGGTACAACGGCAGGAGGCTCTAAGCGTGCAACGAAGCGGACATTGGGGGTTCTAACTTGCAAAAGAGGATCCTGGTCGTCGAGGTTCATCGAGCCGTCGCTTGCTGATTTCAGGAGCGTTGGCGAAGGCTCTTGCCAGTCGATCGAGGAATGCTGCACGTCAACTCGACTCTGATCTTGATCCGTGGCTTCTCCGACGGAGTCAGAAACCCATGAATTTGATACTCGGACTGGAGGGTACAAGGAAGACGCAGAGGCCTCGCATTCGAGGACCGCTGCATAGACCGTGAGCCCCTCTTCTGGATCCGCACCGTCGGTGTCTATTTCCATTGCTCCCGGTTCTCGACCCTCCGGTGGCAGAAGACTCCTGTCTATCCAGTATTGTACGGCCAGTCCAACTCTTCCTCTAGTATGTATCTTGGGCCTTCCACTTCCTTGACGTAGAACTTGTCGTTCGAGCATCAGACTATCGACATCGCTGCCCATCTCCTGCCTCTTGCCACGTTCCCATTCAAATACCCTCTCCAGCGCCGCCCTCACGCCCTCCACCGCATCAAAACAGCTTATGCCCCCTTCGGCCAGTTTGTCCATCCTAGCCAACTTCTCCAAGTTGCCAACGAATGCATCTAGGAATACGTAGCTCTCGTCTTCTCCTGTTAGATCCCTTTTCAGCACCTCAGCCCCTTCAAGTGCTCTTTTGCCAACCTCCTGCCCACTAGCAGCCAACTCCAATGTCACACCTTGCACCTCCGCCCCAGCGAACTCAACGTCGACCAGCACATCGTTACCGGCAATGCTTAATGTGCGCTTCGCCCCACCCCGCCCCTCCTCCCACAAACATTCCAGTCCCACCCTCTTCGCCGCTCGCTCTACACCCTCAGGACACACACGTCCCCATCTCGTCCCAAGGACAGAGACAATGGCTTCCGTTTTGCTTCTCCTCTCTTCCTCTTGATCCCTTACCCCTCCCATACCAATACCTAGCCCAGCTGCCAAGCTATTGACCCCATTTGGTCCAGCTCCCACGATCCCTGGATCTCCAAGTCCCATTCCCGCTGGAGTCAATCCTGTCTTCTCGGCCAGACCCTCGAAAGCGCCTATGGAGATCTGTGTCCCCGCTTCGCTAGCACTTGTAGGGACACGCGACATGCTGACGCCGCCTGGGCCAAGGGGGCTCGACTTTGCGAGCTTTTCGCGCAGATACATTGGAGAAGCTGCGGCACGGACGGCGGCGGGAGTGGGGGGAGAGATCACCGAAGCCGGTGTAGGCGTATGAGCTGCATTGGACGTGGTAGTAGTACCGGTGGAGCGAGGAGTGGGTTTGGAGGCCGGGTAAGGAGCACGGGGCGTTGAACTTGGGGTTGCCATTTTCGAGTTATCTTGAAGGCGAGCACGGCTGTAGAGAAGTGAAGTATAGCATATGGCCTAGTGTTGATGTCGTGAAGGGGGAAATTGGAAAATCATATTTGTTGCCTGTGCTCAAGGGACGCATTGCATTGGAATGAGATATCGTATCACAGGCTCGAAAGCACCATAGGCTGAGCGGAGGAAGGCCAATTGAAGCGTATATGTAGCCATCTATGAAGAACCCGTTGAGATTTGAGAGATGATTAGGCGTGACCACTCCACTCAAGTGTTGCATAAGTCACGTGTGGCGCATGTGAGCAGTAAAGTATTCGTGCTCTACTGTATGTCATTGCCAGCTCGGATGTCTATCCGAAAACATATACATGAAACATGGCATCTATCTGAGTAGATGTCAGAAACCTGGCCCATGAATTCCACTTCAATGATTTTGCTCCTCATCTTGTCGTCAAATCGCTCATCAAAACCTCCTGCAATGGCAAATAAAGAGCCACCTGATCATCCAATCTCGTTATGCGCCAGGTCGCTTGCTAGCAATAGGGACGTGCGTACACGTTCGCAACATCAATAGTAATGCGTCTCACTCATCCGATTCGATAGTTTTCGAACCAACCAACGAACAGCAAATCGCGTCGGCTACTCAGTGGACGCTCTTTTTCCGCCTACTGAACATCCTTCCGAAGCCCCCTTCTTTCTCCTTCTCCTTAACCGGGCTGACTGGTCGTGGAGCTGGAACGGCAGTAGGTGGGCCCGAATTTTTGAGAAATTCGGCCAGATCGCTGATGTCACTGCCAGGCTCGCGTTCCTCACGTGGTTGATGCTGAATCGGTGAACGACGTGGCCCCTTCCGGTCACGGTCCACATGTGCAGCATATGTGGGCGATGTAATCCGGTAGGTATCATACTTTGTACCGACTTGGGTTATTAAATGTGGTGAGGTCTCCCGCGGTCCCTGGCTTCTGATACGATTAGCTGGGTCCGAGCGCGCTGCTTCTGGCCTTCCGCGGTCCACAGGTGGCTGCTGCGGCACTGGGGCTTTCCCACGAGCCGTGATAGACGTAGCCTGCCGTGTCTCACTCTTGCCACGGGTAAGCGATGGAACGCCCATAGAAGGCGGAGAAGTGCGTTTTCTCGTAGTGCCGCTTGAGACGCCATTGCGTGTCAAGCGCTCTCGCATGCTCGGGTAATGGTTTTTGTGAGAAGCAGGGCTTTTGGAATGTTGTGGTGGACTAGCAAAGGTCAATCGAGACGTAGGAGGGGTCGGTGGAGGCGTCACACTGTTAAGAAAGTCCATGAGACTTTCCTCTTGCTTTTGTGGTGGGGGTTGATACGCTTCGTCACCGTCGCTATCGGTGTCTATCGCATACGGATCTGTGACGCGGCGATGCTTGCGGACAGCAGATGGTGGGTCCTCGTGTCGAGGGGATCGTCTCTCCCTTGACCCCGAGGTCCGCTGTTTGCTATCCGAGGGGGCAATCGACGAGTCGAGGAGACCAGTCCGAGAATTTACGGAATGGACGGACTTGGAAGGTGCAGAGCTCAATTGTGTGCTGGCCACAGACAAACGAGAATTTTCTGCTTCTTTGGGCTTCCCATTGCTGATCTGCTGAATTCCGTTGGTATCTGCTGTCGGACGTGGTTGCTCGCCTGTGCGCGGCAGCCGCGCTCTGCCCTCACTTCGATCACCCGGACCTTGACGAATGAAGTTGGCAAGATCAGAAGTGGAATCGCTGGATGCAGCAGCTTCACGCGCTTCAAGCTTTGGTGGTGGCCTTCGAGACGCTGCTACATCCATTTGGTGGTTGACCATGGGTTGATTGACTGTACTGGGATTCGGCTTCACGACCTTTTTGGGCGCCCCTTGTTGAGATGGCGGTCTTGGTGAGGTCGCCGGTAAGGCTTTGATTGGTCGTGGTTCAGCTATCGGTGGTCCTAGGTTTTGCGGAGAAACTGCACCCGGAGCGGGTCCAGTGGATCTAAGGAAGTCTGCGAATTCCCTAACGCTCTCGTCTTTGGTTCTTGCATCTCGTGCAACACCAGCCTGAGAATGTGATGTCGAAGGTCTGGAAGAGACGTTCGCTTGGATTTGTATTGCTTGCACTGGTTGAGTTGAACGTATCAATTCAGGGGGCTTGGCATTGCTTGCAGGACTAGAGCGAAGTCCGTTAAGCCCTTTGAGTGACACCTTCGAGCGACCAGACATCGGACGAGTCGATTCAGAGTCTTCGGGACCTGTCCTGCGTAAGAACTCTGCCAGTTCTGCAGTGTCTGCACGCTTCTGGTTCCATCGCGGTGAATCCGGGACCTGGGATAAGTCAGCTTCAGCTTCATTCACAAATTGGAGCACCTTTCCCATACCTCCATTTCTCGCATGTTCTGCGGTGTGAGCGTATATTGAATGGTTTCATCACTTTTGATCAATTGATCGAAGCTTCGCTGCGCATCTTCCGCCTTCGGGGTGCTGAGAGAACGTTTCTCGCTAGCCATGCTACCACTTTCCTCCGAGGAGCGCCTTGGAGTACCCGGCCGTCTTGCATCGCTTGAGTCCCTACCTACCAGGCCCTTCAACTTCTGAGAAGCTTGAGAAGTGCTTGAGCTAGACGTCTGGACCGGTCTCAAATCACGGTTGCTGCTTATGGATGTGCGTCCGATAGGTGTAAATGGCTCACGTGCGGAAATTGGTGACGGCATCACTCGTTGTACGGCTGCACGGTCTGTGCCAGTATTGACAACTGGAAACTGTGATCCGAGATCCGACAGCTTGGACGTCGGTTTGGCCTGCGAAACGGTCCGAGACGAGATGGACCCGGACCTTGGAACGTCGGCATACTGGAAACGCTCAGACGCGATATGGTCCGGCTTAGAGGCATCTTGGCTCGGCGCGAGTGAGGATGCTTCATCTGAAGTATCATGAGCAGCTTCCATTAGCTCTCGCAGAGGTGTGAGAGATGGGGCGCCATTATCAGCTTCTTGTGCACGAACAGTCTCTGCGGCCGAATTTGGAACAAGGTCCTCGATTGGCAGCACTTTACCAGGTCCGGGTGTAATACTGGGCTCTTGGACTTTGCTAGAGGCTGGACGCCCCCGGTAGAAATAGGGTGCTTGACGCTCCCACTTTCGTCCACATCCGTTATCAACAGTATCTCCGCTAGCCTCACGTGATCGTCCTCCTTGCATCATCTCCTCTTCTCCTACTCGTGAGACCTTCTCGTAGAAGTTTGGGGACGCATCTCGTGTATCGCACCAGCTTTCGATTGTACTTCGTTTGACACCTTGACCTGCCGGCTTCTCAGAGCACGCTTGGTCTCCGTCTATGGCTCCGCTGCTTTCAGCACCATTCGGTCGTCGCTGACGTCTAATTCCACGTTGTTGATTCTTAACGACATCAGATGAAACCTGGCTGTCGCGGTCCACTGAGTCCGGAGTTGATCGAGGTTCCATCTCCCGCACCAATTCCATCATCTGCCTATCGAACTCCTCTTTGCTGATGCCAGGTGTCTCCTGTGCGGCTTTCGTAGCACGATTCGTAGCTTGAACGATTTCCTCAGAATGCAGCTCACCGTCGTACATAGTGGCGACAGCCGTGGGAATGCTCGGTACATCTGAGGTAGAGGCCGCCATTAGAGGTTTGCCTTGCTCGTGGGCAGACTGAGAGCTGTTGTTGAAAGTCCCAGGTGTCTCTTTTGGAGCGGTGCATGCATCGCTCGATGGATAGACATATGGTAACGGACAGAAAACAGGTACGGACGACGATCTACGACGCTGCACAGTGCTGCCAGGTGGCGCGAGTGACAATTCCTCATCTCGTGGTGGGTAGGCAACCATGCTACTGGGTCTTCGCTCATCAGGATTCAACGTTGGTCGGCCTTCTCGGAACCGGTTCCTAGCTACAGGTCTCTTTGCAGCGTCATCTCCTACATTTTCATTGGTATAATCTGATAATGGCGATCTTGATGAAGGAGGCTTTCCCATGACCTCAACAACAGCTGGTCTGGAAGCGTTCTCATCGACATTGCCAACGCCAACATTGCTGCTTGTCGGGTTGTTATCAGGAGTTGGGGCTCCTTTTCCTCGCTTAGAGTCGCGTGATGTTGTTCTGGCATTAAGCATGCTGGGCGACCTGACTCGTTTTTTCCACGACCTCCAAAGCCGTCCCAACGTTGTATTGAGGGCAATTTTCTCCATATCCGTCTCTTCCACGATCACTCGTTGTCGGCTGCCGTTTGGTGTGCCGTCTACTGACGTCCTCGCCCGTTGATATTCTGCTCGGGTGTATGCTGCTTCTCCGGCTACTACCAAAGCCTGTTCTCCTACAAATTCAAGAATAGAGGTCAAGAAAATAGCAGTAGCGGGGGAGACAACGCCAAAGTCTCGAAACAGCTGATGATGGCCCTCATTTGTTTCCTCCAGACGTTCGCGCTCGACGAAAGATTCCTCATCTTCCTCTTCCATGTCGCCAAGACGTGTGTATACCATGCATCGCAACCGGGTTCTCCTCCATATCAGGCTCAGATCCCATGCTCCTTTTGGCACCAAACCATTGTGGAAAGCAGATAATTCTTCCTCGTCCCCACCTCCTAGAAATTCATGCAGTTCCTCATCGGCACCATGGATTGCGTCTTTTGCCAAGCGGGGCTTCAATACCTCCGAGACTGCCGGTCTTAGTGAAGTTATCGACGTTGAGCGCGCACTGGCCAGGAAATCGAAAAGGAGTTGATCGAGGAAGGCGTTGACCAGCGCGAGCGAGGCAGGCGATACAACTGCGGTATCCTGGCCAAGCTTGTCTCCTCTTCCCTTGAACCAGTCTTCAGTCTGATTCTGACGATCGCTCGTGACTATCTGCGACGCTGCTGAAGCCGCAATGTATGCTGGCTCAGGATCGACGGGCGGAGGCGAGGCTGGCGATGTTGATGCCGACGTGGAGCCTGTACGGTTTATATTGAAGGTTGGGCGTTGTGCTACCTTCGGAGCGGACTCGAAGCCGTCCGATGTTGGTGAGAGCTGCATATTAAGCGATTGAGGTGCAGCGAAGGGACTTGAATTGAAGACTTGCTGACAGTGTTGATCGCAGCAGATTCGGATGGGATGCACTCATGGGTGCATGGAGCGAAGGCTTATGGAAACATGAAGAGTGTTGAGAGGAGGCTGATTTGAGTTGAAGAACATGAGGTAGGGAGTGAGTTGTGAAGTAGTGAGAGGTGATCGGGTACTGGAAGAGTTAGACCGCTATCTTCACAATCATATTCACTCACCTCGGATCAGCCAAGCAGCCTTCACCATCGGCGCAACAGCGACTCCAGATCTGGAATCAGAGCGACACTACCTTAACGTGTACGGTGTATATGGTAACTTGGTAAGGGCATTCAATAAAAGGCTGCGAGCGACGGTATAGTCCAATGCGTAAAGAGGTTAGAGCTCGTCTGATTCGGCCGCAGTGACATGTGATTGGCTCTACGGAGGTCGATATTCGGGCAATACATTCGCGGATGCTTTCTCCTTCACCCGGGGACCTTACAGCAACTGCGTCACATCATCCACAGCCAAAAAAGCGGATGCAGAAATCACAATGTTGCAGCTGAGACAGGAACAATAGAAAGCGTGTCGCCCACAAGGGCCACCAGACAGCAGAGGCCTCCCGTCGACAACTGTTGCCCACGACGGGACAATCTGAGTTAAGCTCCGTTTCGAATCAAAGTCTCCGGCAGCCGCTAATGCAGCAAACAGGGATGAGACCACCTTATAGAAATCAAGTACTTTTGCGGGCCACCTTATACTTTGCAAATTCCATATCTCGATCCTACATCTACCTCTGTGCTTGATTACTACAACGACTACTCTGTCGAGAATCGGCTATTCGATGGTCTGTCATTGTGTGTGACACTTCTCTTTTCCGTGCTAGGCGGCAAAAGAGAGCTTCTCGCCTGCTCTCCCTAGACAAGAATGCCGCATTATCTACTTTACCCGAGGACATACTACTTGATGCAAGAAGTCAGTTCAAGGAGCCTCGATCTTTTCGTTGGTGCAAAGCTCGTCCCCACAACCTTGTGAATTACATGTGCATGCACGAACCAAAGAGGGTCCGGTCATCAGGTACGAAGTAACCAACTTAAGGTGCGGAGAATCAGCGCGAGCCATCCCCGATTTTGGGGTTTCAATACCAGCTACCGTCATCTTTTGACCGAAGGGCCCCTGTGTTGCGCTGTATGAATATTGAGTATCCAAGTTCATCCTGCTTCTTTGTGCTCGGTCATCTTCGTTTTGATTCCTTTAATTTTATTACCAAGGCTTCAGAGAGCGTCCACTGTCCAGTGGCGTGTGTCAATTCCGACATCTGCGCCCTGGGCTGAATTGGTGCTCTGTTCTCGTTACGAGCTTGACGAGTGGCAAGCCTTCATTAGCTCGACGATACCTTCCAAGCTTGAGTATCGAAGACGCCCTCTGAAATGCCCACTGATGACCAACTCCATATGCCGCTTGGCTTTTGCTTTGTCCACTGCTATTAGGAGCGATTGCGAGAAATGTAAAGAAATCATCACACAGCCCACCTCCACCCCAGCACAGTTGTTAACGGTGGATTGACGAAATAGTGTAACGGTCTGGAAGTCAGCCTCGCCCGATTTGGTACTCTTGGAACGGACACACCTCCTTCTCTCCCAAGCACTTGGCGCCCGCTCAATTCGAATGGCTGGGGGAAAAGTAGGAGCCATCTCGCGCCTGTCACTCTGAGGTCAGCAACCTGTCCTGCGTCAGGGTTGCAGCCCTGATCAACTTGCAAAGGGCCTAACCTTATTCTGTGTGTATAGACACAGCGACGACACTGCTTTGCAACTCTGTTCACACCGTCCACCTTGCTATTCCAGCAGCCATTTGTGAGATTACCGTGGTGCATGGCGGATGCGCAGGGTTCTCGGTTTTGCCTTGGACCCCAGTGACCACAAGGTGTGTGATATGTCTCCTCAAGGTAGCACATGCCTGAGACGGACTACAAAGATTGATCCGAATTGCTCTGAGTGCTGTCGGGGTTAAGACCAGTGGATATTCTAGTTGGTATGCCAGCTTAATATGAATCAGAACAGCGTAGAGAGGTAGGTCCAGCTCCAAGTACATTTCTCCTGCTTGGATCAGCCATGGTCTTTGTCCATTGGCGGTTGCTGTTGTGCTGGCAAAGTAGAAGCACAAACTGCCAGATCTCTGTTGCTAGTTCCACGGCTCTGGTATCAATAGTAGACAATCACTTTGTACCTTTGTCTTTTGCAGGAGAACAAAGGGGTAAGTAGCTCTTTAGATGTCGGTACGGGTTTGCTACACAGACAATCACGGTATAGCTGATCGTCATCCTCCATTTTCTTTATCTAATGTGGCTGATTGCCTGTTTGAACTGGCACAATTAGGTGTTGCTGCCCATACAGTGATGAATCTTGGCGGTGATCTGTCTGGACTTTATCAATCGATGCTCGGCTGTGTCCTAGGGAAAGCAAGCGGAAATCGCAAGATGGAGACGAATTAAAGAATCAATGCAAATCGGAGCGAATCAGGCATCGGACGGGAAATCCATTTGTCGTTCCAACTGGTATCGCAGATATCCATCGCGGTTGGGTGGTCGGGTTGAGTGCCGGTGTAACGAAGAATTAACGTACAGTTGGCCTTCCATCTAGCGATAATCAACGCATCAACAACGCAACGAAAAACACACGATCTGCGCCTTGCAAAGACAAACGGACTACCACCAATAGGAAAGTAGCCGGCAAGACCTAGACGGTCGACATGGTGAGATGTTGCTGCTGCTCGAGCATTCAACAAACTTGATCACGTGAGCAGTCACGTGGGCCGAAGCTACAGGTGAGGCATTCATGTCAGTCTGTCTTTTCGGGTGTCTCTTCGCTCTGCTAGCTTGATTGAACACTCAGAGCTATAACACAATTACGGGGTTTGGTATCGCGCGTATGCCTACGACAGAAATATGGTTGATTACTTCTTGGGGAACGGGTTCTGGTAGGTTCAGACTTGACTTGTCCAAGAAAGTATCATCAAACCCAATCTATCCAGTATTGCACGGGTTTGAGAAGGCAAGGTACTGACACCAGGTGCGGCTTGTACGCTTTCACGGTTTCACGGTTTCATCAACTATATCCCGACAATCAATGAAGACTCAAAGCTTCAACCTCACGATCATTGTCATCTTGCTCTATCGGAGAGATTATTATCTCGTACAGTGGCAAGGTTTGGAGGATCATTCTTGGCGCTCCTTGCAAATTACTTATTGACAGCTCCCCATTGAGTCGAACAACCCATGTGGACTTACAGCTGATAAGGCAGATCGTCACGTATGTGCATTGGTTGATCAAAACGCTCAACAGGAGGCTTCGGATAATGCACCAGATTGGGGCTTTGTAAATGGAAGAATCCTTGAGAAGTACACCATGTCACTGCAGAGAACATGATTAGTTGCTTGCGCTTTCCCAATGTATCTGCTGATATGTATACCAGCCTGGGAGAAGAGAACAGTACGCCGTTTGTGGCCCTCGTACAGATTCGGAAGTACTTTCATTCCGCTAGATATCAGATTGGAGTATTATGAGTACCTACATGTGCTCGCTTGCAGCAGCAGCAGACAACCCTTCTGAAACACAGCTGAAAAGTGCCTGCGAGTGGCTAATGCACTTGACTAAAAGTACGAAGTACTGCTTGCCCCTAGCGTTTCGCACCAATCATCGTCGCACGATAAAGAAGTAAGCTACGGACGGGTATTACTCATGATCTGCATTATCAACTTCTGGTGGTGTCGCGTGGGGCAGAAGCCGCATTTTGTTCAGATCTCTATGCTGCACGCGGCGTTGTCGGGATCAGTGGCTTCATGCCGAGGGTGCAGCTCTGCGGCGGCATCGAGATAAATCTTCGCACTTTGCCAGCTGCTTCACGCTCCTGTGCCGCCCCGGATCGAGCATGTTGAGGGGGTTTCGGCTTGCTGGAGAGCATGTTGATAATACCACCCTCCGCAAGATGGGACTGCGACAGACATAAGGGGAAGACCAATAGTCATCAATTGAAAGATGTGTAGATAAGTGTAGCTTACCCCACACGATCGATTTTAATATCAGGATGCTCTTTTTTCCCCGGATACCAAGAAACGAAGTTCGGATAGCGCGGGCGAGGGTTTGTGGTAGCATTGGAGTGGCGCGTCCGGCCAACCAATGACGCGGGTGTATTTATATCCACCCCTGCTTTGGCGATATGCACCCGCGACAAGCCTGGTTCCCGGTCCTTTCGGCCTTGGCTCCAAGCCCTCAAAATTCCATGTCCTCGGTCAGAGCTTCTCGTGTTTTGGTCATTAAAAACCGCAACTGCTCCCCCTGATCTTCCTTCCATCCAGCACCTACCTAACCTCCTTCCTTTCAAGTGATCGGCTTATTCTGCAGCTCTCTGCATTTCCTACCTTAACATCTGCAAGCCTCCGGGCAACACCTCAGATTCGATCACTAATACCGTAATCATGGTCAGTAAAGCTACGGTTCTCTCTGGAGCTTGCCAGTCACTGACACTATCACAAAGGCCGAATCAACTACCGTCTCCAACACGTCCAATGTGAATTTGCACTGCATCTTCCACTCATTCAGAGCTTGCAGCTGACAATCTGCAGCTCATGAAATACATGACGCTCGACCAGAAGGGCTCCTGTATGGCCGAGTACGTCTGGATTGACGGCACCAACGGCTTGCGCTCAAAAACCAAGGTACGTCTGTGGTCCGTCACCTCCTGCCGGCATCGCTTTCAGCTGTGTTGAAGCCGGGCTGCCGGCACAGGGGAAACCTTTGTTTGCTTTGCATGTCGCGATGGCGGTGGGCGCGGCGGCTTATCGTCCTGCATGCCCCGATAAGGCCAGCCACATTCCGGGCTTGCCCCACGCAAGCCTCGGACCAGCTGCTCCATGCGAACCCTGAAAGGACATTAGCAGCAACATAGCACGAGCTCGAAAGTACGAGCTCGAGGTTTTACAAGATACTTATAATAGTCCGTGCCGTTACACAGACACTCGACAAGCCCGTCAAGAGCGTTGACGAGCTCTCGGAATGGAATTTCGACGGATCATCCACCGGTCAGGCTGCAGGCGAAAACTCCGATGTCTATCTCCGCCCCTGCGCCATGTACCCCGATCCCTTCCGCGGCGGCGACAACATCCTTGTGATGTGCGAAACCTGGGACTGGGATGGCAGCCCCAATAAATTCAACTACCGCCACGAGGCCGCGAGGCTGATGGAGGCCAACGCCAAGCACGAGCCCTGGTTCGGTCTCGAGCAGGAGTATACTCTCTTCGGTCCCGACAACTGGCCGTATGGCTGGCCCAAGAACGGCTTCCCTGCTCCTCAGGGCCCGTATTACTGCGGCGTTGGAACTAATAGGGTCTTCTGCCGCGATGTCGTCGAAGCGCATTACAAGGCTTGTTTGTACGCCAACATCAAATTATCCGGTATCAATGCCGAGGTCATGCCTTCTCAGTGGGAATTTCAGGTTGGGCCCTGCGAGGGTATAGAGCGTACGTGACCCCTTGGCCCATTTCAATAGCCACAGAGCACCCCACCCTCCTATCCTCGTCACAATTATCTCTCACGAGCAAGATGGCTAACCTGCTTCCTCAGTCGGCGACCAGCTCTGGATGGCCCGCTTCATCCTCCATCGCGTCGCTGAAGAATTCGGGATCGTCATAACCTTCCAGCCCAAACCCATCAAAGGCAACTGGAACGGCACCGGCCTACACACCAACGTCTCAACCGCCGAGATGCGTGCCGACGGCGGCATGAAGCACATCGAAGCCGCCATGGAGAAACTCGAGAAGCGCAATGTCGAGCATATCGAGGTGTATGGCGAGGGCAACCGCGATCGCATGACGGGCGAGCATGAGACGGCAAATATCGATACGTTTACATGGGGAGTCGCGAATCGCGGTGCGAGTGTGCGCGTGCCAAGAGCCTGTGCGGCGGAAGGAAAGGGATACTTTGAGGATCGGAGGCCGGCGAGTAATGCGGATCCGTATCGGATCACGGGGATGATGATGGAGACTGTAAGCCTAGCACTCTTGCCCGCTTCGAAATATGTGATACTGCGTGGCTGACTCTTGTGCAACAGCTCTTCGGCGGTCTCTCAGGGGAAACCTTGAAACAGGAAGAGAAATCGAAGTAGAGGCGGTCGGTTGTGATGCATCTGTCGATCTCGGTGACCTGCTCAATGGGATATGTACTTCTGATTCCAAGGGGACTGGCAGGCTTCCATGCGTGCGTGTGTTGCTGGGCCTTGGCCCGGTGACTGTCGTTGGATCCTCTTTTACTCTAGCATAGAGACTCTAGCATAGAGGGATCCCGAAGCCCTGGGTACTCAGTCTTCGGCTTTCCCATTGAGCCCTCCACGAAGTATTATTCCACGAGACCCTCGATTAGCATGATTCATTGATACTAGGACAAGCTTCACAGGGTCATATTGTTCGGCTGACCAAGAATCACCACATCGACGGCTTGTTTCTCAACAAGCCCAATAGAGCCTCAACCCCCTACGTTTCTTTCCCGTTCCTTTCCCGTTCCCTCGGAAGTAACCTCCATTTACCCCCCCCCAATCCTCTCTCCCCCGCCTCCCTTCCCCCCTCTTTCCCTCTTCCCTCCTTCCATCCGCCCCTTTCGCCCCCCCCCCTTTTCTCTCCCATCCCTCCAATCCCCAACCCCACTTCCCCACCCCCCCGGACTTTCTCCCTCTCCTCCCTCTCCCACATCCCATCCACACTCGAACCTG
>JAABUS010002705.1_pt1 | contig 32173 bp, 29 predicted proteins | sample 5560161 | NCBI WGS metagenome assembly JAABUS01 (sample SAMN10711885, study PRJNA513376) | rock metagenome | isolation source: Antarctica rocks | place: Antarctica: Victoria Land, Trio Nunatak nord | collected 2016-01-04 | reverse complement strand
CGGGGAGGTCGAGCTCGCCGGCGAGGGCGGTGCGGACCTGGTCCATCAAGGCCAGTTCCTGGGCTTGGCGCTGGGCGGCGGTGGCGAGCAGGCGGAAGCGCTCTTCGCTCTCACGCAGGGCCGCTTCCGCTCGCTTACTCCTGATCGCGACCCCGGCCAGATACCCCGCCTCCATCACCGCGGTCATATCCGAGTTTCGTGGAGCATGAGGTTCCCGGTGGTACACGGCAAAGGTGCCGAGCACCCCTCCGTCAGCGGTGTCGAGAATCGGCACGGACCAGCAGGCGCGGAGACCGTGCGCCAAGGCCAGCGCCCGAAAGTCTTTCCATCGTGGGTCCGTGGCGACGTCCTCCACGACGACCGGTTCCTGGAGGAAGGCGGCAGTGCCGCAGGAGCCAACGTTCGGTCCGATCTCGATGCCATCGACGGCCGCGTTGTAGCCGGCGGGGAGACTCGGCGCGGCACCGTAGTGGAGTCGGTGACCCTCCGTATCAAGGAGCAGAACGGAGCAGAAGGCCCCGGCGATCATCGACTCCAGCGAGCGGCAGATCTCCTCCAAAACCTGGTCGAGGGGCGTGCCGGAGGCGAGCAGATCCAGGACGTGCCGTTGCCCGGCCAGCGTCTGCTCCGCCCGTTTATGATCCGTAACATCCTTGGCGTTGCCGACGATGCCGACGATCGTTCCATCTGGGCTGTGGACGGCTGCCTTGCTCATCAGGAGCCACCGCTCTTCAGGAATGGCACCTGTCTGGGGCTCGAACTGGTTGCTGAGCGGCTGGCCTGTCGCGAGGATGCGCCGCTCGTCCGCCAAGAACTGGCTAGCTAGCGGCGGTGGATAGAAGTCGATGTCCGTTTTGCCAAGGACTTGGTCGGGATGCTCGCAGCCAAGCGCGGCCACGGTCGCTTGGTTCAGCCGCGTGAAGCGGGAACTGGTGTCTTTGAAGTAGACCGGGTCGGAGAGGCTGTCCAACACGGCCTGGAGGACGTCGCGATCGTAGGCGAGCGCCTCGCCGGCATCCCGCCGTGCCGCGAACTCCGTCAGTTGACGCTCAGCCCATGCGAGACGTAGATGAACGGCGTTCCGGTCCAGCGGCTTTACGAGGCAGTCGCTGGCGCCCGCGTCGAGCGCCGCTGCCATCTCCTCGGTGTCCGCCCGATCGAGCAGCACCAGAATGACCGCGCCGCGTTCGCCGAAGTGAGCCCGGAGCGGTCGGCAGAGATCCAATCCGTCCGCCGTCGCCAGTATCCGGTCGAGGAGGACGAGCGAAACGTCGCTGGCGTGGCACGCATTCCAGACCGCTTCGACGTCGGCCGCCGCCACGACATCGTGCCGGCGCTCCGCCAGGACTTCCCCAAGCAGGTCGCGAGATGCCGCGTCAGCGGAAACAACGAGCGCCTTCATCACGTTCCTTGTGAGATGCGACGCTGATTTCTTCAGGAGCGAAAAACCCGGTTTCAGAGAAACGCGTCGGTCCCACGGCACCGGGCTGTCCAACCAATCATTATGCCACTTTGGTGCAATTCCCGCGCCGGGAGACGGCTCGCCAGCCTTCGGGGTTCTCCCTCAGCCCGCTCACCACCGCGACGCGGACTACGGAGAGAAACGCGGGATCAAGGTCTTCAGTCGGACACGCCAAGCGCCTCAGGGCTGGATGAACTGGATGCCCCGATGCGGCGGCGCGTTTGGAAGTAGCAGCGACTTCAATCGAACCAACCACTCGGCCGACATTGGTCGCCAGCGCGCCTGCCTCGTCCTCAGTCGCGTCACCGAGGGCAGCGAATGGCAGTCAGGTGTCCGCCACAGCCGGAGGACGAGGGGAGACTGTTTCTCGGCCGTTGTTTCGCCATGCCAATCACTCCTGCCATGGTTTTACCCCCTTTGGATAGAGGCGTTACGCAGGAATTGGGCGAGAGGCGCCGACCCGTTGGCGCGCATTGGTCATCTCGTGTTCGTGCGCGACCAGGGCCTGCACGACGCGCTGATCCCACTGGGTGCCAGCACCTTCCTGGAGGATACGGATAGCGGCGTCCGGCCCACCGGCCGGACGATAGGCGCGTGCGCTTGTCAGCGCGTCGAACGCGTCAGCGACGGCCAGGATCCTTGCACCGAACGGAATATCCTCTCCCCCTAAACCGTCCGGGTACCCACTGCCATCCCAGCGCTCGTGGTGGTGACGGACGAGCTTGGCGCAGCCACGATAGCCGGAAAAACGCCCAACGACCGCCGCCCCGGCAACCGGATGCTGCCGCATCTCCTGCCACTCCGCCTCGTCCAGGCGACCTTGCTTCTGCAGGATGCCAGGGTTGGTCGCCGCCTTGCCAAGATCATGGAGGCGACCGGCGGTCTCGATCAGATCTGCCTCCTCGCCCGTCATCCCCAGGCGCACCGCGAGGGCGCGCGCCAGGCCGGCCACCCGCTCGGAGTGGCCGGCCGTATAGGGATCCCGCAGCTCGATGACGTCGACCAAAGCTGCCAGCGCGGCGCGGGTGTCGGCGCGCAACTGGACCTCGCGTCGCAGCGCATACTGGGCCAGAACGGCGGGGAGGACCAATGGGGCCAGGGCCAGCGGATGGTCGCGAATGAGCAGGGCCGCGACCACGCCAAGGGCAACGAGGGCCGTGTATGTCCCCGCGATGTTGACGACTTCCCCTCGCCAGAGGCGCCAAAACCGCGCGTGGGTTTGGAGGGTGATGGCGCCTGCCACCAGCCCCGCGTTCACCACCAGCATCGCGACGGCAGGCGCCGCGATCGCGCCGGGTGGCGCCAGGCCGGCGACGGACGGCCCCATAGGTAGTCCATCGCGAAAGACCGCCAAGCATAATGCTCCGACAGTAACGTAGGTTGCGTTTTGACTCAGGTTGAAAAGCTCTTCGACGGAGCGCATCGGTCGACGCGCGAAATGCAGGCCGGCCGCGACGATGACAAGCACCCCGGGAAGCGACGGCGGGAAGAGCAGGACCATCGCCACGTGGATGACGTCAGAGACGTCGAAGCTGTACTTGTGGCCAATGCGGAGTGGCCGGCCGTAGGCGAGAGCGGCAAGGAGGGAGAGCAGACAGGCTCGTGCCCAGTCGGTAGGACCAAGCCCATGGACGCCGCCGAGAGCGGCGATCGACGCTAGGAGCGGTCCGCCAACGATGACGGCAACGACGTATCGGCGTAACGCGACCGGCATCTCTCGGAGGATCACGACCGCTGCTCTCCCGAACACATCGCCCGGTCCCGAGAGACCTTCGCTAATAGGGCAAACGCCCCCAACGAGCCGCTCGGAGGGAACACCCGCAACCCTGGTGACCCGGTCAGATGATCCGTGTAACCCACATTACCGTGATTTCGTGGGGGCTCCCGAGCGCCTTGATAACCCCCGGCCGATGAAACGGTCGCTTCAGCGGTCGGTCACCATAACGTGACTATGGTATCCCTAATCGCGACACAACGTCTACGGCTGGGGTATCCCTCAATGGCAATCGAGTGTTTCAGTGCGATCGAGCAACCGGGGTGGCATCAACCCGTGTCTGAATGCGCTCCCGTGTCGAGACAGGCCGCGGCGCAACGGCCCCGGTGGGAGGGATAGCACCGACTGTGTCGAAACGTTGGGGGAGTGCAGCTAGGAGTCCGACGGGGGGGGTCGGGGTGGTGGCCCACCAGGGTCACCTTTCCAGAGGTAGTCAGACGGAAGGGAGTGGCCGGCCTGGCATCGACGTCCTCCGGTGCCGGGGGAAGCGTGAGGTCTGAGGCAAGCAGCTAAAGGGGCGCTCCCTCGCTGGGGAGCGCCCCTTTAGCTGCCGACATCGGTATGGAGCGCTTTTGCCAACTCCACCATTTAGCCCTGGCGGACTAGCACTGCGGGCACCAGCGGAGCCCGGCCGACGCATCCTGTACCGTCAGCCCGAGGGCCAACGCGGCCACGATGACCAGAAGCACCGCTGTGAGGACGAGGGTCCGCAAGCCAAGCCGCGAGACCGTATCGAGGACGGCGTCTAAGAGGTACTGCACAGCGGAGGCTTGGTTATCCTGACTCGCCGATTCGCGGGTCGGAATTGGGAGCGCCTCGCGGCCGATTTCTCGATAGCTGACCGCTTCGGCCGGATTCCATCGCAACATCGGTTATTACTCCCCAATGCATAACAAATAAACGGCGTAATCCGCCGATTTCGTTATTATCATAGCATGTGACGTATGGGCTGTCAAGTAGACAACGCGCTGGCGTGCCACCTACCCCGACCGACACCCGCTTTCTGGCCGGAGCCGGACGTCTTCGACCCTAACCGCTGCTCGTCGGAGCGGCCGGCCGTCGCCCTCGTCGCCGAATGACAACGAGTCGTCGAAAACCGGAAGGTCTTCCCCTGCCTGCTGGGGTTGAGACTAATCGGTGCTGCTGAATGCTGGCATCCGGCTGATGACGGTTATCGCCTCTGGTGACACATTGCTGCCTCAACTCAACGACCTCACCCGTGACGTTATCCTCCGCCATCGCTCCGTCGCCGCGGGCAACCAGCGGGTATGAGTGAAACAGGCGCGACGTCAGTCAGGCGATCCGGTACCCGCGAGGCGCGGTCGGTCGGCTTGAGAGGCGGTGAATGGAGGGAGGTCTGGGTTGGAGCAACTCGTCCGAGTGAAGTGGATGGATCTGTTCGGGTTCGACACCCCCGTGCTCGAGATCCTGGTTCGCGGAACGATCATGTACCTCGGATTGTTCCTCCTGCTGCGCCTGGTTCTGAAGCGGGAATCGGGTGCCGTCAGCATTACGGACCTACTGGTCGTCGTGCTGATCGCCGACGCCGCTCAGAACGGGATGGCCGCCGACTACAGCTCAATCCCGGACGGCATCCTCCTCGTGGCGACGATCATCTTCTGGAGTTACGCTCTCAACTGGCTCGGCTACCGCTTCCGGCTGATCGAGCGCCTCATTCACCCGAAGCCGCTGCCCCTGGTCAAGGATGACCGGATGCTGCGCCGCAACATGCGGCAGGAGTTGATCACCGAGGGCGAGTTGATGAGCCAGCTTCGCCTGCAGGGCGTCGGAGGCGTCGAGGACGTGGCGGCCGCCTATATGGAAGGGGATGGCCGGATCAGTGTGATCGAGCGGGATGGCACGACGCATGGCGCGCCGGATCGACCACTCGGGTAGGGGGCGCGATCAGCGGCCAGGGCGGCATCGCCTGGCTCCGTCACCGAGAGCACGATGCAGCCAGAGGAGGAACGCATGACCGAGACCGATCGCGCCGGCGGGCGTCTGACCGCGGTCGTCACCGGGGCGAGCAGTGGGATCGGCGCGGCCACCGCCGTCCGTCTGGCGAAGGAGGGCTACCGGGTCGTGATCGGTGCTCGCCGCGGCGAGCGGCTGGGCGAGATTGCGGCGACGACTGGGGCGATGGCCCTCCCGCTCGATGTGACGGACGACCGATCGGTGCGAGCCTTCGCGGCAGAGGTGCCCGACGCGTCGGTGCTGATCAACAACGCCGGCGGCGCGCTCGGGCTGGCGCCCATCGCCGAAGCCGACGACGAGCAGTGGCGCACGATGTACGAGACCAACGTGCTTGGCGTTGTCCGGGTGACGCGGGCGCTTCTGCCGAAGCTTGTCGCCAGTGGCGAGGGACATGTGGTCGTCATCGGCTCGACCGCGTCCTTCGAAACCTACGAAGGGGGCGGTGGATACACCGCGGTCAAGCACGCGGTGCGAGCGGTGACCCAGACCCTGCGACTCGAGTTGCTTGGACAGCCGGTACGGGTGACCGAAATCGACCCCGGCTTGGTTGAAACCGAGTTCAGTCTCGTTCGCTTCGGCGGCGACGCCACCGCCGCGAAACGTCCCTACGCCGGACTCACCCCTCTGACGGCGGACGACGTCGCCGACTGCGTCGCCTGGGTCGTGACCCGGCCGCCGCACGTCAACATCGATCAGATCGTCGTCCGCCCGCTCGCGCAGGCGACGTCAACGCGGATCCATCGCCACGTCTGAGGAGGCGCGACCGCTCCGGCTGGTGAGCCCGGCTCCCGGCTCTGGTCCGGCCCTCGCCCGGCAGCCAGGAACCGTGGGCCGGCACGTCCCCGCCAGGGCGCACTCTAGCGGGGGCCCAGGTTGGCGATCGGGTTCGCGGGCGGCATCGTCTGCTCTCGTTCACTCGCGGCTAGCTCAAGCTCCAGCGCATAGACGCGCAGGTTGAGGCCGGGCTGCGGAGACCAGTCGCGCTCCGGCGCCCGCGTGAAACCAAGCCGCTCGTAGAGGCGATGGGCGGTGCGCATGTCCCGCTGGGTGGACATGACCAGCCGCCGCCGTCCCTGCCGCCGCGCTCGCTCGATGCAGGCGAGGACGAGGCGCTCGCCGACCCCCTGACCCCGCGCCGCGGCCGCCACGGCCAGCATCCGGAACTCCGCCTCGTCTGGCAGGGCGATATCGGCGAAGGCGGTACCGCCGGCGGCGTAGGTGATGGTACCGACGATCTGGCCGCCCGGGGCCGCCGCCACCAGCAACTCCGCCTCGTTTGCCCGCCGCGCCGCGTCGCGCAGGACGGCGAGGTAGGCGCCGTCGGCGAACCCCTCGTCCCGGTAGACGTCCGCGACGAGGTCGCCGGCCGCCGCGTACTCCTCCGGCTTCGCGAGCCGGATCGCGAACGTCGCGGTCCGTGGGTCTGGCGCCGTGGCCGCGCGGGGATCCCTCACGCTACGGTGAGCCGGTCGCGGTCGTGGGAGGCGAGCCAGTCGACGGCCGGACCCTTGGGGACGATCCGGCTCGGATTGAGTTTGTCGTGGGTCATGTAGTAGTGACGTTTGATGTGGTCGATGTTGACGGTCTCGCCGAAGGCTGGGCGCTGGTACAGGTCACGAGCATAGCCCCAGAGATTGGGATAGTCGACCAGGCGGCGCAGGTTGCACTTGAAGTGGCCGTGGTAGACCGCGTCGAAGCGAGCCAGCGTCGGAAAGAGGCAGATATCGGCGTCGGTGACCCGATCGCCAACCAGGAACCGCTGCCGCCCGAGTCGCGCCTCCAGCTCGTCGAGGGTCCGGAACAGGGCATCGAAGGCCTGCTCGTAGGTCTCCTGGGAGGCCGCGAATCCCGCTTTGTAGACTCCGTTGTTAACGTGCTCGTAGACCACGGCGTTGATGGCGTCGATCTCGGGGCGCAGCGGTGCGGGGTAGAGGTCGAGGTTCGTCCGCGCGAACGCGTCGAACTCCGTTTCGAGCTGGTAGGGGATGGTGTGGAAGTCGTTGGTGACGATCCGCCGCGTTTGACGATCCCAGACGCAGGGGACGGTGTAGCGACCCTGGTAGCTGGGATCGGTTGCGAGGTACGCCTCGCTCAGGAAGCGGAAGCCATTGACCGGGTCGGGCCCGTAGCTGCCGTCCGGGCTCTCGCGGAAGGCCCAGCCCCGCTCGTCGCGGATTGGATCGACGACCGAGACCGAGATGACACCCTCCAACCCCTTGAGCTTGCGGACGATCAGCGTCCGGTGCGCCCAGGGGCAGGCGAGCGAGACATAGAGATGGTAGCGTCCCGGCTCGGCCCGGAAGCCGCTAGCGCCGTCGGCGGTGATGCGATCGCGGAAGGCGTTTCCCTGGCGCTCGAAGGCGCCGCCGGCGCCCGTCTCGGCCGTTAGTTGGGCGGTGGCCGCGCTCGCGGGTGTCGGGGCGGTCATCGTGGTCGGCATGCAACATCCTCTCTGCTTGGTGGGTGAGCGGTTGGTGCGGGGCACGCCTTGCCACGACACCCTTGACACGTATGTGCGGCCAGTCGTGGCAGGGCGAGGCGTGACGTGGGCACCCGAGCGGCTAGGGCGCCGCCCCTTGCGGCGGTCCTATGCCTGGCGGCTCGGACGGTCTCGGCTCCAGACTGCCTGCAACGCGCGGTAGTCCACCAGGATGATCCCCTCTTCTCGCACCGTGTCCCGCGCCTGTTGCGAGACCAAGAACCGCAGGTCCGCCGCGCGCTTCGGCCACCAGCTGTCGATGGCCCGCGCCTCGGCGGTGCCGAGACCGGGGTGGACGGCCCACTCACTCAAGCCGGCCGGCAGTTCCCGCAACATCCGGACGTAGCGGGCCGTCTTGGCGGCCGTCTCCAGTCGCGTGCTGTCCACCATCTCGTGGTCGTTCGTGGGCAAGCCCTGGCGTTGCAGGCGCCCGGCCAGGGCCGGGTCGTGGACGCGCAACGCGAGGCCGTACTCCCGTGCCAACCCCAGCGTCAGGTCGAAGATATCCGCCCGGCCGCCGTCGCGCAGGCAGTGCCAATCGAGGTGAGTCGGCCTCACGTTGGCCGCCAGCACGGCCTCGATCTGGGCCCGGAACTCGGTCTCCAGCTCGTCCCGCCTGGCGCGGGCCAGCAACTCGGCCTGCCGATCGTTGCTGTAGAAGGAGCCAGTCTCGTCGAGCAGGGACGGCACCTCGTCCCGGGAGGTGAGCGGTCCCCACCGGTAGTCGGCGAATTCGGAGACGACGGTCAAGTGGACGCCGCAGGCGATCCCCGCGTGGTCGCGGAGCAGCCGCATGGCGTGCAACGCCCAGGGACAGGGCGCCATCAGGGTCGTGGACCGCGCCACGCCGTCCGTGAGCGTGCGCAGGATGGCCGCGTTGACCGCGTGGTACACCCCGAAGTCGTCGGCGTTGAGGATGAGCAGGCGGGCGTCCGGAGGGTAGCCCAGCAACTCGTTAGCCCGAGGGGTCGGCACCGATGGCTCCTTGGCGCGCGTGATCCGCCGACGGCGGCCCGCATCGACCTCCCGTCTCCCGTCAAGGATGCACGCGGCGCCTCGTCTGCGCCACTGTCATCCTTGACTGTAAACATGTGCCACGGATGGCGCGGCGTGGCGTGGCGCGGGGAGGGACCGTTCACGGCGCCATCGGTGGTGATGACGGGACCGGAAGCCGCCGTGCGTCGCGCTGACTCCGTGGGAGCGCGCGGTATCCGGCGGCTCAGCGCCTGCGGGTAGGGCCGGCGGCAAGCCGGTGTCAAGCAACTTCCGTTCGGATAGTTACGGGCGTCGCAGGTCCGCCGCCGGTCGCTGGAGGAGAAGGCCAGCGGCCCCCCCAGCGAGCGCATCGATCCATTGCGCGCGACGGATCTGCGTGGAGCAGATCGGCATGGAGCAGATCGGCATGGAGGGCGATCGTCCGGGTCGCGCGTCGTGGTCACCGCTCCTTACGACAGTGTGCGCCGGGCCGTGACGACGCCGGTGTTCATGCCGACCAGGTTCAGCCCACCGAAGAAACGGGCGTGCTCGATCTTGACGCAGCGATCCTGAACCACGTCGAGACCGGCGGCGCGGGCGCGCTCGGCGGCCTCCTCGTTGACGATCCCCAGTTGCAGCCAGAGCACCTTCGCCCCGATCCGGATCGCCTCGTCGGCGATCGGCGGCACGTCCGCCGCCTTGCGGAAAACGTCGACGATCGCGACTGGGCGCGGAATCTCGCCCAGGGAGGTGTAGACCGGCTGGCCGAGAATGGTCTGCCCGGCGTAGCGCGGATTGACGGGGATGACGTCGTAGCCTTCGGCCAGCATATAGATGGCGGCGAAGTGGCTGGGTCGCATCGGATCGGCGGAAAGCCCGACCATCGCGATCGTGCGATGGCTGGTCAGGATGCGGAGTCGCTCGTCGGCGCCGCTCATCGCGGCCAGCGCGGGGAGGGGGGGGATGGGGCTGGACGCCGCGCTGGCGGGAGTGGAGGGAGGGTGGGAAATCGCCATTGGATCAGCCTCCAACCGCGGCGCCGGCAACCTCGCCGCCCGCCACGCCGATTCCGGTCTCCGCTTCTGCCTGCGCCTCCTCCCCCTGGGAGCGGAGCGACCCCCCCTCGGAAACGCCGCCCCCGAGCGTCGCCTGGCGGAGGGCGCGGTCGAGATCCCAGCAGATGTCGTCGACGTCCTCGAGGCCGACGGAGATGCGGACGAGATCGGGGCTGACACCGGCGGCGATCTGTTGCTCGTCGCTCAGTTGCTGGTGGGTGGTGCTGCCTGGGTGGATGATCAGGGTCTTGGCGTCGCCGATATTGGCGAGGTGGGAGATCAGCCGCAGCGCCTCGATAAAGCGGGATCCCGTCTCCCGGCCGCCCTCGACGCCGAAGGTGAAGACCGCCCCCGCGCCCCGTGGCAGGTAGCGTTCGGCGAGCGCCCGGTAGGGGCTATCCGGCAGACCGGGGTAGCTGACCCAACCGACGGCCGGGTGAGCGGCGAGGAAGGTGGCGACCGCCTCGGCGTTGCGGCAGTGCCGCTCCATCCGGACCGGCAGGGTCTCCAATCCCTGGAGAAAGAGAAAGCTGTTGAACGGACTCAGGGCCGGACCGAGATCGCGGACGTTCTCGACCCGGGCCTTCATCAGGTAGCCGTACTCGCCGAAGGTCTCGAAGAAGCGGATGCCGTGGTAGCCGGGCGATGGCTCGGTCATGCCGGGAAAGTTGCCGTTGTCCCAGGGGAAGCGCCCCGACTCGACGATGACGCCGCCGATCGCGGTGCCGTGACCGCCGATGAACTTGGTCGCGGAGTGGACGACGATATCGGCGCCGTGCTCCAGCGGCCGGCAGAGGTAGGGGGTGGCGAAGGTGCTGTCGATCATCAGGGGTACGCCGGCCTCGCGGGCGACGGCGGCGACGGCGGCGATGTCGAGGACGTCGATGCGCGGGTTGCCGATCGTCTCGGCGTAGAGGACCTTCGTCCGGGGTGTCAGTGCCCGGCGGAAGTTCTCCGGGTCGCCGGGGTCGACGAAGACGACGTCGACCCCCCAGCGACGGAGGGTGACGTCGAACTGGGTGTAGGTGCCGCCGTAGAGCGCGCTGGAGGAGACGATCTGATCGCCTGGTCCCAGCAGGGTCGTCAGGGCGATGAACTGCGCGGCCTGGCCGGAGGCGACAGCGAGCGCGCCGATACCGCCTTCGAGCGCGGCGATCCGCTCCTCGAAGGCGGCGGTCGTCGGGTTCATGATCCGGGTGTAAATGTTGCCGAAGCGTTGGAGGGCGAAGAGCTCGGCAGCGTGATTGGTATCCTCGAAGACGTAGGAGCTGGTCTGGTAGATCGGCATCGCGCGGGCGCCGGTGACGGGGTCGGGACGCTGCCCGGCGTGGACGGCGAGCGTATCGAAGCCGAAGACGCGGTCCTCGTCGTCGCGCGCCGGGTGGTGGCCGTTGGCGCCGGCAGCGGGGTCAATCGGGTGGCGGGTGCGGTCGTCCATGGTGCTCCCTTGGGTGATCTCGTCAGCGGGCCGGGGCCGGTTCGCGGTCGTCAGGCGGGCGGATCGAGGCGGGGTGATGCCGCATCCTCCGCCGGGGACTGTACCCCGTAGGCCCCGACCTCGCCCGCTTCGACCTCCGGTGGTCCGGCGAAGAACGCCGCCAACTCATTCTGGATATGGTCGGCGGCGCGGCGGCTGGAGGCTTCGGCGTTGTCGCGGCCATCGAAGACGCTGATGGAGACGATCGCGCCGTCCCCGAGGTCGATCGCCTGGAAGGCCATGAATCCCGGCATCCGGTTGATGATCGGGACGAACCCCTGCTGGACACGCTGCATCAGATCCGCCACCGCTACGCCATCCGCCAGCCGGTACCGTCGGATCACGCCGTACATTGTTTAACCCTCCGCGGTCGCCGGTCAGAAGTCAGAGGTCAGAGGCCAGAGGTCAGAGGTCAGGAGTCAGGAGCAAAACCGGCGCTGGCAACGCCTCCCAACGTGTGATTATCTCTCAGTCCTCAGTCCTCAGTCCTCAGTCCTCAGTCCTCAGTCCTCGTCCTGATCGTCGTCGTCAGCTCCGGCGGTTGGCGCAGGGTCGAGGCGACGACGCAGTAGCGCTCGGCTCGCTGCGCCAGGCGCTCCAACCGGTCGGGCGGCGCATCGGCCGTGACCTGGATGTCGGTCCTGATCCGCTCGAAGCCGACCGGCGTCTCCGGGTCGATCCCCATCGTGCCTCGGAAGTCCATGTCGCCGCTGACCGTGACCTCGACGTGCCGGAGGGTGATCCCCATCGCCGCCGCGACCATCCGCAGCGTGATCTCTTGGCAGGCGGCGAGGGAGGCCAGCAGCAGATCACCCGAGCAGGCGAGCTCGTCGGTGCCGCCGGCCATCTGGTGGGCGCCGACGTCCCAAGTTACTGACATGCCGGTTGCCGGGGTGCTGGCGATCCGGGAGCGCATCGGGTCGTCCCCCTCCGTCGCGCTGCGGACCGTGATCGTCAGCTTCGCCGACTCCGGTGCCGACTCGTAGCGGGCCTTGAGTGGCGCCTGGCGCTCGCGCAAGCTGGGAGCCTGAGCCGTCGTTGCCTGAGACATCGTAGCGTTCCTTTCCGATCTCGACCGCGAATGATCGACAGCGTGACCTGATGCCCGTCGTCGCAGCCATCGATGACCGGCTCTCCGTTCTTCCTGACATCTGGATCAAGTATCTCCATCGGCTTCGCCCGGCGCAAGCCAGTCGCAAACGAGCTCCGGATCACCATCTCCGGCCGCCGATTACGGAAGACGTGGAGCCACTCGCAAACGGCGTGCGGCCGCGGCCGGGTGATCGAGCCTTAGAACGTTCCGTACATTCGCAATCCCCTTAGACGATTGTTTCCGAACGTTGTTTGAATGCAGAGGTATTTCGCGAAAGCGTCTCGTTTTCCTTGACCTTTCTTTCATCCAATCAGTCTTGACCACCCCTCTCCGGAGTGGTAGGGTACCCCGTGCCGATAGTTGGGAAGGAGACGACAGGAGCCCAGAGTATCGGCGTGCCTTGTGGTGCGAAGCGATACGCCGCCTACGCTATCGGTTTCAGCGCAATGCTCGCGTTTTCGCGAGTGAAACAGAGGGAACGTTAGGGCGGAGGAAACACGGGACTCACGCAACCGCGATGCGTGGCTCCGCATCCGCCAAGATATGGAGAGAACAGGTTCATGGACGATCAGAAATTCGATGAATTGACGAAAGCTCTGGGTATGGGCACCACCCGCCGGCGGGTTCTCGCCGGCATGGGTGGCGCCGCCGGTAGTGCGCTGTTGGTCGGCGTTCAGGGAGCGGCGGCGCGACCCGGCAAGGGCAAGGGGCGCGGTCAAACCAAGGTTGGCCTCTGCCACGCGAGCGACGATGGGACGTACCACTTTATCCGGGTCGGCGCGCCCGCCGCCGAGACCCATGTCGCGCAGCACGGCGATCAACTCTGTCCGACGGATGATCCCTGCAATACGTACACAACCTGCGACCCGACGACTGGCGCCTGCACTCCCACGCCGGTGACGGACGGCGCGGCCTGCACCCTTACGGACGGTACGACCACCACCGCTGGGACGTGCGTCGCCGGCACCTGCACGCCAACGACGACCACGGCGACCTAGCGCGCCCACGAGCGCGCGAGCATTCACGTGGCCGGCCTCCGGAGACTTCTCCGGGGGCCGGCTCGTCTCATGAGGCTTGGCGCGCCCGTCCTTGGGCCGCAATCATCCGCTGGATTGACGCCAACGTCCCCGTCGCTGCCCAAGCAGGCCAGCACGAACGCCCCGCGGCGATGACGGCCTGAGTGGGAACGCGGCTCGCGCCCCGCCACCTGGTTCGCCACGTCACACCCGCAGCTCCGGCGCCTCGGCGGTGCCGCGCTGCTTCTACAATCGGATCATACGAGTCTCGTCGACCCCTTTGGACAACGTTCGGATGGTTTAACAGTCGAAGAGGACTGCCGTAGCGGAGGTGACGTTGTCCTGGACGAGCGTTCTCAGCTCACGTTATAGCTTTTGAAGAGAAGTGGTTTGGCGCGTTCCAGGCTCTCGTCGTCATCGATGGTAATTTCCAGATCACCAGTGCCGTAATGACCGACGGTTCGGACGTCGCGTGTAAATCCCGGCTGGAGGACCACTTGGTCCGGGTCCACTTTGGCGAAGACGACAATGCGCTTGGGCTGCGGGTGAACCTCGACGCAGGCGAAGTTCTTGATCCTCTTGTAGGCGAAGTAATACTTGAGTGTATTCAATTGAATGTCACCGCCGAGTGCCTTGAGGAACGCGTCGAGCGCGGCGTAACGGTCCTGAACATCTGACGACGCCTGAGCGAGGTCATCGGTGACGGTCTTTCCCGTCGGCTTCGGCTTGGACTTTTTACCCGCGCCGCTCGTTTCATTGCCGCGCGGTTCCTCGGTAGTCGCGTTGACGAGCTCGAACAGAAGCAGATCATTATTGTAGCGACGGTAGCGGATCAGCTCGATGCTGCGCGGGATCTGCTCGATGGCGTGCTCGTCGAACTTGGTGAAGTCCCCCGCGATGCACAGGAGACGGGGCGATCCCCACTCGATCGCGTCCGCCGCCGCCTTGCCGTATCGATCCAAGACCAGCAGCTTGAACTCGGCTTTGTGGTCCATCAACCAGTTCAGGTAGTAGAGCCCCTGGTTGATCACGTTCTCGTTGAGGGCTCGCTTGTACTCGATGATAACCGGTTGACTATTCTCGTCGATGCCGAGTGTGTCGAGACGACCACCGTGCGTCTTTCCTGTGGTGTGTTCGGAGGCAAGGAACCGCACCCCGAGAAATGCCTCCAAGTGCCGTTCGATCAGCGATTGAAGTGATTTCTCGACGGCAACTGAGGTGCTTGGCAACTCCCACACCCCGTCGCTACCATAGCGAAAGATCTTGATGTCACTCACGCGACTGGCTACTCCTTGCCTCGTGGATCACACTGCCGCGGTGCCAACGAACCCCGTGCAGATCACCGAGGATCACACGCGCAGCTTCGGCCTCTCGCTGGCGTCGCCGCGTTGCTTCTGCATCCAGATGCCGGACCGGCCACGGCCGTAGTAGTCGGCGGCGTTGCCGACCGGGAGGTAGCCCTCGCGCCGGTAGAGCGCTTGGGCGGTCAGGTTTTCCGCCTCCACCATCAGCAGGATGTTGCCACGCGGCAGCTTATCCTCGAGCGCCCGCAGCAGCGCCGTGCCGACGCCTTGCCGCCGCGCGTCTGGGTCGACCGCCAGGTTGATCACCCGCGTGGTGCCCTCGTTCCGATCGCCAATCGCGCAGCCGACGATCTCGTCACCGCGCCGCGCTACCAGAAAATGGACGTGCGGCAGCGCTCGCAGGGCGATCAGCGTCGTCAGGCCGTACGCCAATGGCGGCCGGAACGCCCGCCGCTGCACCCGCGCCGCCGCCGCCAGCTCGCGCCAGCGGACTGGCCCGACCGCAATTGTGGTCGGGACCGCTCGCGGCGGCATGGGTTGGGGGACGGAAACGCGGTTGCGAATGTCGCGGTCGAAAATCACGGTGACTCCAGGGTCAGTCGCGGAGCGCGCGGCCGCGGCGACCGCGCGAGCGGCGTCCATGGTACACCGGCGCCGCCTCCGATCGCGGCGGTGTTCCCGCCGCCTCATCCCCTCCTCAGGCCGCACACGACGGCGCCGGACGATCAGGCGCGACCGTCGCCTTGGGGGGCAACGGCGGCGAGCGACGCTGGCGTGAAGAGCTCGTTGCCCGCCCGCGCCACTCCCGCGGCGTAGTCAGGATCGCTCGCCCACCGCCCGGCCAGGTCCGCCAACGTCCGGGCGGAGCCGGCCCGTCCCGCCTTGACGGCCACCCCGTAGCGTGGGTCGAGCGACCGGTACGGGGCCAGGGCGTGGTCCGGCCCAATCTCACCGGCGGCATAGAGATAGAGGTGGACGATCTGCGCCCGCGCCGCATCGGTCCCGTTCGCCCAGGTCGGCGAGGTCGCCGCGTCGTTGGTGATCCCGATGCCGGCGGGGTTGAGATGGTCCTTCCAGGCGACCGATCGCCAGAAGCCGGTCTCGTGTGCCGATTGGGCCACGACCACCGCTGGATCGAGGCCGACGAGTGGCGCCAGCCGGTAGACCTCCGCCATGTAGGCGCGGACATCCGGCAGGCGTACCGCCCCGGCCGCTTCGGCGGCGGCGATCGCCTGCTTCGCCGAGCCGCGCGGTGGCCCCCGGAGGGAGTCGATCGCCCGCAGGAAACCATGCTCTGCGGCTGGTGGCGCCGGACGGTTCCCCGCGGCGTCGCGGCCCAGCCAGGCCTCGACGCCCCGCGCGATCGCCCCGGCGATCTGCTCCAGCCGGACTCCGTCACCCGCCGTCAGCCGGGCGGCCTCGGTGGGATTGGAGAGAAAGACCGGCTCGACGAGGGCCGCCGGCATCCGCGCCCGCAGCAACCCCCCGTTCTCCAACTGCTCGATGCCGCCGTCGTCGAGGTTGGTACCGGGGCTCAGCCCGGCGACGAGCGCGGCCCGCATCGCTTCCGCGAACGAGCGGTCCTTCGTCTCGATCCCCCAGAAGACTTTGGCGTAGTTGGGGTCGGGCTCGGTGAAGCTGTTGAGGTGAATCGAGACGTAGGCGAGCGCGCCGCAGGCGTTGGCGATCAGACCGCGCGGGCTGTTGGCGAGCGTCGTCGCGTCGTCGTCGCGGGTCAACGCCACGCCGTAGCCGTCCGCGCGGAGCAGCGCCGCCGTCCGCCGGGCGATGGTCAGGGTCAGGTCACGCTCGACGAGTCCCGCGCCGTCGTTGGTCGCGCCGGGGTCCTCGCCGCCGTGGCCGGGGTCCAGCACGACGGCGGCCGTTCGCACGGGGCAGCGAGGAACGTTGCCGGCCCGCCGGGAGATGAGAACGCCGAGCGCGGTCAGGCCGACCAGCACGACCAGGACGACCAGCGTCCCCAGCCGAGACCACCGCCGCATCGACCCCTCCTTCCCCGCCCCGTGGTCACGATCGTCCGCTGCCGTGCCTCGAGACGGCCGGGTCCGGTCGGGCCGCATGCGTTGGAGCAACGATAGCAAGCCGGTGGACAGTCCCGCCGGCCCCGTTAAACACGAACCCGGCCTCTACAGGCCGGGCACGTGCGGGAAGGGGAGGGGTGGAGCGTGGGGACGCTCCGTGGGCTTAGGGAGGGCGCCGGTTAGGGACGGCGCGTCTCACTCCGGTCTACGCCCGCTTCCTCAAACCGGATTCATCGGTGCCTTGCCGGCACCGCGGAGAAACAGGCACCGAGCTCTTGCCCCGCGCCCCCGACCGTCCGCGACATGGGTCTGCGGATGGTCGGGGCAGCCTCACGCCTCGCCAGCGACCGGGCGCCCTGCACGCCGGGCCGCTTCCTGACTCTCCCAGTCGGCTTTCTCCAGGGCGTACTCGACGTCGCCGTGCTCGTCCCCCTCGATGGCGTCCGGCCATGCCTGATGGAAGCTCCGCACGAGCGTCATGCCCGCCTTCTCCATGACGCGCCGGGAGGCGAGGTTGACCGCCATCGTCGACGCTACTACGCGCCGGACCCCATGATCGGTGAAGCCTTTGTCGATCAGCGCGCGGGAGCCTTCAGTGCCGTAGCCCTTGCCCCAGCCCGATCGGCGGAGGCGGTATCCGAGCTCGGGTTCGTCGGGCGGGCTGTCCGGTGCCGGCCGGAAGTGGAACCAGCCTAAAAACTCCCCGGTCGTCTTCTCGATGGCCGCCCAGAAGCCATACCCCTCGAACCGCTCGTAGTAGCCGAGGAACGCGGGCAGGACGTCGTCGCGGACCTCGTCGCGCGGCGTCGATCTGCCGCCGGTGATGTAGTGCATGACGTCGGGATCGCCGTCGAGGTCGACCAGGTTGTCCAGGTCGGCTTCGGTGAACTGGCGTAGCACCAAGCGCTCGGTTTCCAGGAAGACCCGCATCCCTCACTCCTCCTCGCGGTCTGGCAGAGGCGGGAAGCATAACGAACCGCGCGGAGGGTTACCGAGCGGAACAGTTTGGAGGGTCGATGGATGTGTGTTCAAAACCGTGTTCCGCCGCGCAACCGGTCACTCGGACGCGGAGGTGGCGCGTCACCGCTTTGATGGCGTGCCAGTTCGTAAGCGTCGCCAATGCCCGCTGGGAGAGCGATCCGCCACGTCATCTACCACCTGCTCGGAATGACACGGTTCGACGACAGACCCGCGACCGAGTGTCGGAATGCTCGGTGGCTCGCTCCATTGAGACGGCCGCTCCGACGTCAAGGAGCGAACGAGCAACGACGCCACCTGGTCAACAGACGTCACTGACGTGCCGTAACCGCTGGTTCTCGCTGGTGTAAGATGCCTTCACCGCTTCCGGGACGATCTCTGGCGCTCCTCGAACCGTCGTGTCCTTGCCAGGAGGTTCCGATGGACGGCTATCTCTTTGACCAGATCGCGAAGGTGCTTGCCACCACGCCGTCGCGGCGGCGCGTGCTCCGTCTCCTCCTCGGTGGCGGCGCGGCAAGTCTGGCTCGCCTCGCCGCTCCCTCGCGGGCAGGCGCAGAAGAGTGCACGGATCCCCCGTGCAAGACATGTGGCACTGTGCAGTGCGGTCAATGCACGGTGTGCGTCGGCGGTGCGTGCGAGAACTTACCGGAGCTCACCGACTGCGGTCCGGACGACAGTCTCTGCACCAGCGACCGGTGTCAGGGTGGCGTCTGCGTTCATTCCGCGTTGAGAGATGGAGGCCCCTGCACCGACGATGAAGATGCGTGCACCAATGACATCTGCATCAATGGAGCTTGCGTCCATCAGCCGGTCGTCTGTTCCGATAGCAACCCGTGCCACCTCACATTCTGCGATCCGGGGTCCGGCTGCGTGACACAGAACCAGCCTGACGACACTCCCTGTGGTGCTGGCAAGACCTGCCTCGGCGGCATCTGCTGCATGAGTGGGGCGGTCGTCTGTGACGGCGCCTGCGCCAACCTGAAGAGCGACAGGATCAACTGCGGTCGTTGCGGCAAGCGCTGCAAGAAGGGCCAGCGCTGCCGGCGCGGCCGCTGCGGCTAAGCGACCCAGTCGCGTGCGCTGAGCGGGGACAGGCCGCCGTCCGCCGGGCGATAGACGCGGCTCTACGCCGCGGCGTCGGTGGTGCTTCCGGGTCTTATCACCGGCGCCACGCGCTCCGCCAGCAGGCGGACCGTCTCCTCGTCGTGGGGATCGAGCGTCTGGACGACGAAATACTGGATACCGGCGTCGGCGAACCCCTGGAAGTAGTCGATGGCGCCCTCCGGCGTCCGCGCGACCAGGTACTTGCCCCAGAAATAGTCGAGACCGCGCGGGAAGGCGCGCGCTACCTTGGCCTGGACCGCGGCGTCGTCCTCGGCCAGCATCACCCAATGGGTGAAGTGGCTCCGTAAAATGTCCTGGTATGGCCGACCGGCCAGCTCACACTGCCGGCGCAAGTCCGCGAGCTTCTCGCGCGCTCTCTCGGGCGTATCGACCTGTCCCGCCGGTCCAGGGCCGAAGTTGCAGGCGTCGGCCAGCCGCGCCACCTGACCCAGCGTCCGCTCACCGGCTCCCGCCAGCACCAGGGGCGGCCCCGGCCGCTGCACCGGCGGCGTTACCTGGGCGTCGCTCGCGTGGTACCACGCCCCTTCAAAGGTGAACGGCTCCGCTCCCCAGACGCCCCGGATGATCGCGATCGCCTCCTCAAGCGCCGCCTGCCGCTCCCGGGTCGACGGGTACGGCAGGCCCATGCGCGCGAACTCGTTGGTGCCCAATCCGTAGTCGGCGGCGTTCCAACCGATCCCCAGACCGAGCACCGTCCGGCCGTCGCTGAGACGATCGAGATCAGAGGCGAGGCGAGCGGTCAGGAGGGGTGGCCGGTACGGGTTGGCCGCCACCATCTGCCCGAGCCGGACGCGGCGCGTGGTGACCGCGAGAGCAGCCAGGTGCGTCCAACACTCCGGCGCCCAGGCGGGATGATCGCCGAGGAAAAATGCGTCGTACCCGTACGTGTCGGCGAGACGGCCAGCGTGGAGGAGTTGCTTGCCTGGGTCGTCACCGCCAGCCCCGGCGACCGCCTGGAGGGCGAAGCTGACGCGATCCCGCCGTTCCGCGACCCAGGGGTGGCACGGTCGTGCCTCCTCCATGCGCTCCTCCAGATCCAGACATCGGTCAGCCCCGGCGCGCTCGCTGCGGCCCAGGACGCGGCCCCGGCATCATGCCCCTGGCGCCCGCGGCCGTCAAATGCCGGCACCCGGCCATCACCGCCGGTGGCGCGGTCCCGTCGCCTCCACCCCCGCCGTTCGCCGGGAACGCGACGAGCCGGAATCCACGCCCGGCTCGTCGCGGGTCGCTCGCTGGACGCTCAGTGCTCCACCACCGATGCCTCGCGAGCGGTCACCCGGCACGGTGACGGGTGGCCTCGGTGCCGCGGCAGCACGCCTTACGTCGCCGCCGGTCGCGACCCCTCGACCGGCGTCACCTGGGACCGCGCTAGGAACGCCAGGATCGCCTCCGCGAAGGCGTAGATGGCGGCGGTCTGCTCGATTGAGAGGTCCAGGCCAAAAGTCACCACCAGCACCAGGGCGATCTTGACGATCGCCAGATACATCACCGGTTCCCGTCCAAAGATCATCGCTCCCGTCTCCTTCACCCGTCGTTCATCGTGCGTCGTCTCCGATCGCCCGACTGGCCGCATATCGATCTGGTCACCCATGATTGCGCCGCAACCAAGTCGGCGGCGGCCCTCTACTCGATGTCACCTACCCGCGGCAACGTGGTCCTCCTCCGACCCCCGACCTCCGACCTCCGTCTCACGACGCCCGGCGGATTACCCGCGTTCCAGTTGCGTCGGCCTCGATTGCCAAACCGTCGTCAAACTCGAACACCCGCCGCGCCCCCGGCGGGTCGAACCGCACCAACCGCCCGAAGCGCCCTGTCCGCTCCCCTTCCGCGGCCCACGCCGCCGTCACCGGCCCCTCCGGGTTGAACTCCGGCCCGAACCACCGGCGCAACTGATCGACGCTCACCCCGTGCGGCAGCCCCACGGGCGGCGGGCCAGCGGGCGGCGATCCCCTTTCCGTCTCCCCTCTCCCGTCTCTCCTCTTCAGCAGCGGGTGCAGCTTCGCGTAGTACGGGCCGGGGCAATCCGCCCGGCTGACCGAGTTGATCGCGGCGTGCGGCCCCACCATCTCCGGTCCGAATCCGTAGCGCTCCATCCACGCCTCGGTCTGCCAGAGGATCGCCCGCTCCTCCTCCGGCGTTAGCGGCTCCCCTGGTCGCCCCTCGGCCTCGATCGAGAGCGTGACGTCGTTGGGATCGCCGCCGCCGAGGTCCCGCAGCCGGGCACCCCACGCGGTCGGCGCCGCCACGTCGCCGTTGGTCCACGGCGCGTCCTCCTCGGGAATCACCCGCAGGATGCTGCCGTCCCGGTTCGCCATCACCGTCGCGCTGGCTCGCACCCGCTGACCGCCGGCGCTGCCGTGCAGCCACCAATCGAGGGAGCCGGTCGTCACCCCATCCTGGATATGCCACACCACCGCCAGCGGCCGGTGTCCGTTCCGGCCACGATTGCGGCAGCCGAGCAACGCCCGCGCCTCGTCAACCGACAACCCGAATCGCTCGGCGTCTCGCGGGTTGCGAATGTCGTAGATCGCCGGCGCCGCCCGAGGCGTCACCAAGTAGCCCGGCTGTCGGGGGCCCGGCGGGTGCCCGCCGGGCCACCTGCTTCCGGCTTCGATCTCCGGTAGCGCGTTCACCTCGTCACAGATGACCTGTAGGTACCGCTCGACGTCGTTGCCGTCGCCGGCGGGAGCGTAGATCGCGACGAGATCGCGCAGACTCCCGGCTCCCGCGTACGGACCGTTCGGGTCGAGCAGGTGCCGCACCCAGGCCGTCGCCGCCGCCGCGTAGCCGCCGTAGGTCGCCCAGCCACCGGGACCGCTCCCCTTGACCGCCCACGGGTTGTGGCTCTCCGCTGGGATAGGAGATTGCGGCCAGGTCGCGTTCTTGGTCTCGTGCCAGCAGATGGCAGCCCCCAAGCGGGAGAAGCCCGCCGTCGCCAGCGCCGCGAAGACCTCCTCCGCCGCGCTCGTTATCGGCGACGCCCCCCGGCCATTCCATGACCGCCCGATCGCCCGCCGGAACGATGCCTGATCGGTGTCGCCTGTTTCGCGGAACGGCGTCTCCGCCGTGATTCGTTGCTCCATCCGTCTCATTCCCTCCCGTTCCTGTCCGTCCCAGCGTTGCCTCCGCCGCCGCGTCCCGACGGGGGTCGGTCCAGCTGGGGCGGGTCGGAGGTCCGAGGTGGGCGAACGGCGGATGACCTCCGAGCCCTGTCCTGCCGCCTCGCCCGAGCTGGACGACCTCGCGGACCGCCAGCGCCGCCCGTTTCACTCACGTCTCGCTCAGCACCACCTCCACGGCGCTCGTCAACGCCCGCCCGGCGTCGCTCGGCTTGGGGATCTCCTCGCTGATGTCGGTGATGCGGACGGTGCGGGTGACGGGGTTGGCGTCGTAGTCGACGTCGCGGAAGGTGGTCACGGCGCCCGCTGCCCAGAGGGTCCAGAGGTTCGCCGCCAGGGCCTGGCCGGAGAGGGCGGAGACGCCGCCGTCGCGCTTGATCTGGCCGTCGCGGGCGGCGAGCTTCAATGTCCACTTCCGCTTCGCGGCGGCGAGGTCCGGGTACTGCCAATCGACCCAGACCGAGCGCAGGACCGGCGCCCAGTCGAAGACGCTGTTCCAGGTCGCTCGGACCTGCAGGTAGCGACCCGTGACGCCTGAGAGGGTGGCCGTCAGCTCGTACTGCCGGGTGGCGGCGGTGGTGACGTTGGTGATGGCCGCGGTGATCCAGGTGACGCCGTCGTCGGTGGAGTAGTCGAGGGTGAGCGTGACCGTGTCGCTGCTGGCGGTGTTGCCGCGCCCCTCGGGGACGGCGAAGGTGGCACCGAGGCGGGTCCAGGTCTTGATGGCGGCGGGCTCGCCGGCATCGAGCAGGGAGCTTCGCCATTCGCCGGTGGTGCGGTAGGTGTGAAGGACGGTGGAGCGGGTGATAAGGCGGAAGAGGTTGTAGACCTGGTCGTTTTGGCGCATGGCGAGGAGATCCCGATTGCCGGCGCCCCCCAACGCGACGGGCCAGAGGAACTGGGAGCTGCCGGGGGTGCCGCGCTCGATCTGCCACCAGCCGTCGCCATCGTCGGCCCACAGCTCCGGGCCGCCATCGCGGCTGGCGATGGCGACGATCAGGTACCCGGCGGAGACGCAGGCGCCGTAGCAGGAGCGACCTTCGGGGCCGGTGCGCTGCCAGCCCTTGGAGCCGACGCCCGGGTCGTAGACGACGACGCCGTTGGCGAGCCAGGAATAGAGTTTTCCCAGGTGCCCCTGGAGGAAGGCGAAGTCATCTTCGGCGGTCCAGGCGCCGTGGGTGAAGAGGGGTTCGGGGTCGCCGGCCCAGGTGGCGTTGATGGGGTTGGTGCCGGCGCGGCCGCGATCCCACTCGCCGCCGAACAGCGAGATGCTGTTGCGGGTGGCGATGACGGCTTTGCCCTGGAAGGAGCCGAAGCGGACGATGGGGCCATCGGCTTGGCGGAACTTCACCGTTGGCCCGGCGGCGACCCCCTGCAAGGAGAGGTTGATGGTCATTTCGTCGCCGGCCTGACCGGAGGCGTAGAGGACCTGGCCGCGGTAGCCGACGCCGACGGTGCCGACTTCGCCGGTGACCCAAGGATTCGTCACGACGCCGGTGGCGGTGTTGAGGAGGCGCATGGCGACGGCGGCGCCGAGCATGATGACGACATTGGCGCGGTAGAGGGCGAGATCGGTGATGGTGTTGCCGGCGCCACAATCGGCGGCGAGGGTGAGATCGGACCAGGCGCCGGTGGTGAGGAGCACGCTCTGCCAGAGGCGGCGACCGATGCCGATGTAGCAGCGGGAGCCGGCGACGAGGGAGGGACAGCGGAGGGTGGTAAGGGGGACGTCGTTGCCGAGGGCGCCGAGGGTGACGTCGGAGTATTGGAGGGTGTTGGGCCAGGGCTCGACGCCGGCGCCATCGTAGACGGAGAAGCCGCCGGGGGCATCCCAGCCGCGATCTGGCGCCCCCTGGAAGGGTTGGCGCTGACCGCCGAGGAAACCGGCGGTGGCGATTCTCCCGCTGAGCAGGCGGGCGGTGCCGGCTTGCTCGCGTTTATACCCGGCGGGGAGGAGCATGTTGCCGGCGCCGGCGAGCTCGATGTCGGTGAGCTGGGGCATGTCAAGCGACCTCCCCACGACTCGCGCGATACCCTAACACTGGCGCCGATCGGCCTCTTTCCTGGTTACCCTCCCCACTTCCCACCTCACCCTCCGCGATCGTCAGCAGCGCCGCTGGATCGCACCCCAGGGCAACCGCGATCTCCAGCAGCGTCGTCAGCGCCGGTAGCCGCTCCCCTGTCTCCCACCGGCTGACCGTCGTCCCCTGCCTGCCAACCGCCGCCGCCAATTGGCCCTGCGTCATCCCTCGCCGCCGTCGCCAGTACCGGATGTTGGTCCCAACCGATCCCACCGCCCCGTCCTCACGCCGAAAGCCCGGCATCGTCTCCAACCGCCGCTCGATCCCCCTTCCCGTCAGCGCCACCCTCTGCTCGCCAGCCCCGCCCGGCTCGTCCGCTGCCGTCTTTGCGGCCACCACCTCCACCATTCCCACTCCCCCCTCACCCATCACCCGAACCGTCGTTCCGACCCCTCGATCTCCGTCCCCCACCTTCTGACCTCTGACCTCTGACTTCTGACTTCCGACCTCTCCCGCCTACCCCAGCCACCCACTCCCTACCCGCCGCCGCCGCGCCGCGATCAGCCGGTCCGCCTCCGCGCGTGCCGCCTCGGACAGGGCTCTCACCCCGTCTGGTCGCAAGCCGCGCTTGGCGTCCTCGGTCGCCCGGCGGCGGAGGGCGGTCGCCACGGCCAGAACGAGGACGATCTCCTCGTCCCCAGGCAGAATCGACGCCTGACTGACGTCGTCCGCCGGTCCGCCGCGGGCCGCCAGGTACTCGATCTGCCAGGTCCCGGCGACGGCCGGGCGCGCCAGAATCAGCGCCCCGCCCCACCACCGCCAGGCCTGCGATGCGTCCGCTCCGGCCGCGCTCATCCCCGCCGCTTGGCGGTCGACCGCGACGCCCGTCCCGTCCAACACGCGAACGATCCGCGCCGCGTCGATCACGGGCGCCGCGACCACCACCCACGACCACCGCCACCGAGACCACCGCCTCCTGCGGGAAGCGCGCCCCATACGTCCGGATCGCTCCGCCCATCGCCTCGTTCAACGTCGCGTCGTCCCAGAGCGCCCCCGCTCCCGTATCCTCCAACCGCTGCCGCAGCGCCGTCCGCAGCTCCGCCCGCGTCGTCATCGATACCCCCTCTCGTGAGGACTGAGGACTGAGGACTGAGGACTGAGCACGGATGGGAGACGATCTCGTCACCTGTCCGCCCTTTCTGCCACCCCATCGTCCTTCGTTCGTCGTCTCAGTCCTCAGTCCTCAGTCCTCGTTCCTCGTTCCCGCGGAGCGAAGCCGCTCCGTCTCCTCAAGCACGCGGGCGAACTCGGCGTCGGCGTCGTCCCCACCAAGGCTGGCGACCGCCGTCCGCCGCGAATGGATACCGCCGGCGACGAGTTGCGCCGCGTTGCGGACCGCCCCGTCGCGGTCGCTTGGCAGCACGCTCGGCCAGATCGTGACCGTCCGCCGCAACCCGCCCAGGTCCAGCCCGCCGAATCGCTCCAACAGATCGAGCAGGAGGGCGTTCCGTTGGCGGAAGAGCGCTTCCCACCCCCGGCGCTTGCGCTGGACCTTTTGCACCAGCGGTTGAATCTCGACCTCCAGGGCCGCGCCGGAGAGATCACGCCCCGAATCGCCGAACGCCGTCCTCGGCGTCTCGCTCAGGTCGTGCAGCGCCCGGTAGAGCAGATCGAGGTACTGGACGTGCAACCCCACCCCGCCGCCCCCAAGGAGATCGAGCAGGTAGGCCCGCGCCCCCTCCGGCAGCTCCCACTTCGCCCCCGGCCCAACGCTGATCCCCTCCGAGCCGTCGACGTTCTCCAGGACCGCGATCGGCGACCCCGACATCTCCAAGACGCTGCTCAATACGCTCATTCGGCTATTGAGCTCGCGGCAGACGTCGTAGAGATCGGCCAGGTCGCTCTCCCCCCAGAAGGCGTGCGGCCGTGGGTTGTTCGGCGCGATCAGATAGGGGATCCAGCCGTACGGGTTCGCCTCGTCCCGCACGGTCTGCCCCGCCACCTCCACCGACCACTGCTCCGGCGTCCAGCTCTCGACGACCGGGTAGACCCGCCCCAGGTCAAGGAGGCGAAACGCGGCATTGGACGTCTCGACGCCGCGACCGCTCGCGTCCTCGCCGCTAAAGAGGGCCGCGATCGCCGCCCCGCTCAGCGCGTAGAGCTGCGTCACACGCAAAACGCGCCGCGGGTTGTCCGGCGCCCAGGTCGCGACCAGCGTCGCCGGGTCGACCGGGGCCACGACCGGTCCGCCCCGACCTCCCGCCGCCGCCGCGTCCCAGGTCACCTTGATCGCCGCGTCGCCCAGCACCGAGCCGTCGACGCAGAGCTCGATGTCGAGCCGGCCCAGATCCAGTTCGGCGGCGACGTCGGCCAGCGCCCGCTCGGCGCGGCTGGCCGCCGCCTGGCTCGCGGCATCGTCTCCCCGCTCCGGCACGCTGAAGGTGACCGGCGCCGGAAAGACGTAGGAGGCGACCTTGCGAACCAGCCCCCGCCCATAGTTGAACGTCAGCCGCGCTTCGCCCCGCCGTCGCTTGGAGAGCCATTGGTCCCCCTCGTAGAAGGCCGTCGCCTCGGCGTACCGCGCGAATCGCGCCCGGTCGTCGGAGGTCACCAGACCGCGCGGCCAGCTACCCAGATCGGTGATCGTGCCGCCGTTCACCCCACCGCGGGGATCGCTCATGACTCCCTCCTCCTGCGTCGATCGTTCAGATCGGGTCTCTAACCCCGTCCTCCGGCTGGATTGGTGGTCAGGACGCGGTCGCGGCTGGCGACGGGCGCGAGGCCGCCACGTCGTTGACATCGGCAACGACGCATGTACGCTATGTCTAGACAGATGGGGACGGGCGCGATCGCGCCTGTGCCCCGCACACCGCCGCCGTGGTTATGGCACTGGCATGTGGTTGCCGCCCGCGGCGCTGCAGCCGGATCGGATCATCACGGGAGATGTCGATGGACGACAATCGCTTCGACGCGTTGACGCGTGCCCTGGCGGGCAGCCGCTCCCGGCGCACCCTCGCCGCCTCCCTGGTCGGGGTCGCACTCGCGGCCTGGGGAACGAGCGACGCCGCCGCCCGGCAACCCGGCTGGACCTGCAAGGAATTCAACGAGCACTGCAACAACGACGACGCCTGCTGCGCCGGCAAGTGCAGCCCCAAGCACCTGTGCCACTGTCACCACTGGCAACAACCGTGCGGCCCGCGCAAATGCTGCCGCAAAGATCAGTTCGCGACCTGCTGCCCCAATCCGCCCCTATGATCGGGCAGCCCGTGGGGCGCCGGGTCAATGACGGTCCGGCGCGTGACGGTTGGCCGGGCAAAACGGGGCGGTCGGGGCGCTGCTTGCTGCGCCCGTGGCCCGAAGGGGCACAGCGGCGCGACGACCTTGGGGCAACGTCACTGGATCACCAAAGAGGCAAACCGCTGCGGCGTTGCCACGTCGTGCTCAGCCCTGGACCGACGTCATCCGTTCAGCCCGAGGCTTCCGCCCCAGGCTGGGCGCGCCAGATCAGCGCGCGACCCCCGCCAGCAGATCGAGCAGCCGCGGGTAATTCTCCGCCGCCGCGTAGCTCCCCGCCGCGTGCCGCCGGGCCTTGTCGCCCATGGCGGGCAAGCGCGCCCGGTTCTCGACCGCCCAGCCCACCCGCTCGACCAGCGGTATCTCGCGCGGTGCGTCGAGGAGGAAGCCGCTCACCCCGTCTTCGATCATCTCCGGAATCGCCCCAACGCGCGTCGCGATCACCGGCACACCCGCCGTCATCGCCTCGATCACCGCGTACGGCGAGTAGTCGAAACGCGTCGGGAAGACGAACAGGTCGAACCCCGGCAGCACCGACGTCATCAACTCGTCCCACGGCACGTCCGCCCGGACGCTGACGTTTTGCAGCGTGCCCTGACGGAGCGGCTCGGTCGTCACCAGGGTCAGATGCGCCTCGTCGGCGAACCGCTCCTGGTGAACCCGCAGCAACAGATCGCCGCCCTTGCGGGTGAACCCATTCCCGACGAATCCCAACCGCAGCAGTCCGTTCGCGCCGCTCGCGTGGCCGTTCCCGTTCTGATGGGCGCCGGAGCCATCGCCATGCCCGTTGGTGCCGTAGCCGTGACCGTTTCCGTTCGTCATCGCGCGCCCGTTGCTCGCGCCGAGCCCTAATCCGTTTGGCAGCGTAATCCCGTTCCGGACCACCGCTACCTTCGACGCTGGGATGCCGTAGTCCTCGATCACCGATGCCGCCGCCCAGTCGGAGAACGAGACGACGAGGTCGCTCCGCTCGAAGATCTTCCGCTCCAGCCGGTAGGTCGGCTCGAAGGCGGGCGAGGCGACGTAGCGCGACTCGCGGAAGGCCAGCTTCCAGGTCAGGTCGATCGAGACCACCACCGGTACGTGGCGCGGGAGGTCCAGCGCGGCCGCCGCCGCCGTCTGCGTGTGGACGTAGAACAGGTCGAGCCGCGCCGCGTCGCGTCGCCGCAAGGCGGCCCGCACCTGGGTTCGCTTGTACTGGATCAGCCACCAGACCCAGAAATCGAGCCCGCGCCGGTGGAGTGGCGGAATCTGCAGCTTCGCCAGCAGATCGGCGACCATGCCCGGCCGCGAGAGGCGAATCACCTCCGCGTCGAAGCGGGAGTCCTCCGCCAGGTGCCGTTCAAGAAATTGGGCGTGCGTCCGGTGCCCAAGGGCGTATTCCACGAGGAAGAGCGATCGGGCGGTCTCCCCCACCTCCGATCGCGCACCATTCCCCCCTCGCACCAGCACCCTCCCCCTCAGGCGACGAATCCGCGCCCCGGCCAGCCCCCGAACGGCGCGTCACGTCCACGGCATGCGCAATGCCACCAGCCGCCCGATCATCCGCGACCGAACCATCATACATGTTAAGGAAAGAGCCGCATGCCCCGCGCCTCCTCTTGTGGCACGCGACCGGCACCGACCGCACCCTCGTGAGGTGCCCCGGCCGGGGTTGAAACCTCTCCGGGGCCGACCCGAACAACGGTGTCTTCCCCCGCGGCGGCGCTCAGTCGGGGCGGTGTGTTCTGCCGTGCCCGCCGCCGGCGTCATCCACGCGACCGACGCGAACGGCGTCGCATGCCTGGCGGCCGGCGGACGCCGTCGCGCCGGCCAGCGGTGGACCCCGGCGACCCGACGAGCGCACCCCCTCCAGACCGTACCCGCTCCACCCCGCCGGAGGCCGCGACGCTCGCGCACCATCTCCTCCGGCGCCGCGTCGTGGTGACCGGCCGCGCCTCGCCGATCGCCCGCCAACCCGTCTGCTTGGCATCGCTGACCTCCATCTCTTGCTCAGCCCGGGGCCTCCAAGACGCCGTTGACACCCGGTGTACACTGGTAGCCACTGTTACACGTAGGATGAACGGCCGGTTTCCAGCGCCATCTGTCTGTCCTCGTCCTTGATCGCTTAGCTCCCCTGGAGATCGCCGCTCACCCCGAGTCCTGGACGTACTCGGTCCCGAAGGAGGCCCCCATGGACGACCACCGCTTTGATGCCTTGACGCGCGCCCTCTCCGGCACAACGCCCCGGCGCCAGGCGCTACGTCTGCTCGGGGGAGGTGCCCTGGCTGGCCTCCTCACCCGCCTCGGCGCGAACGATGCCGCCGCCGGTTGCGGCAAGGTCGGCGACAAATGCGAGCGCAGCGGCGATTGCTGCACGGGCGCTCGCTGCAAGAACGGCCGCTGCCGATGCAAGCGCGGCTGGCTCGACTGCGATGGCGATGGCCGCTGCGAGGATCACCGCAGTGACGAAGCCGCCTGCGGCTCCTGCACCACCGTCTGCAGCGGGTCGACCGATCTCTGCTGTCGGGGCACCTGCGTCGATCCCCGTATCGACGCGACCAACTGCGGTCGCTGTGGCGTCGTCTGCCCCACCGCCACCTGTGGCAACGGCGTCTGCACGTGTAACGGAAATGCCGCCGCCAATTGTCCTGATTCCACTTGCGAGTGCGACACGCGACAAGGCGGCGGCGACTTCTGCGGGGCTCCTGGCGCCACTTGCCCCACGCCCACCCCGTGCCCGAACGGCGACGCCGATTGCCCGCTGGGCAGTGCCTGCAGCCCCGGATGCGGCTGCATCGCCGGCTGCCCAGTCTAGTTGACTGGCGGAGGCTCGGCGTGGACGGCGCCCGCCGTGACACCCGGACTATGCTGTGCGCCCGTGCTCGTGGCACATGTCGAATCGCGCTCCGAATCACAGCAGAGCGTCGCGCGTGACCCTGTAAGTTTTTTGTAAGGTCACCTGGCTACCCTCGCTTGCAGCGCAGCTTCTTAGCGGACTGGCGCCACGACGAAGGAGGGACGCGTGGACGCTGAGCACTTCGACACCTGGACCAAGGCCCTCTCAGCGGGCACGGGCTCCCGGCGCGACGCCCTCCGCCTCCTCGCCGGCGGCGCCCTCACCACCGTGCTCGCTCGCTTTGCCCCAGGCGTTACTGCTACTCAAGCGACCGTCGCCTGCCGCCCCTTGGGGAAAAAGTGCCGCAAGGGAGATAAATGCTGCGGTGGCCGCTGCAAGCATCGCAAATGCCGCTGCACCGGCGACACGAAACCCTGCTCTGGTCGCTGCATCCCAAGCGCCAACCGATGCAATGGAGACGCCTGCGACGACGGCAACCCCTGTACCGGCGACGGCACGTGGCAGGATGGCGCCTGCACGAGCGGCGCACCACTAGGCAACGGCACGCCCTGCGGCGTCAACCGGACCTGCTGCGAGGATACCTGCTGCCCCGTCCAGGAGCACGGGATCAAGTCCTGTAGTGGTAATGTCTGCGGCATTGAATGTGACGCTGGCTACCAGCAGTGCGGCGATACCTGCGTCCCGGAGACGAGTTGTTGCGTCAACGGCCAGGGCCTGACCTGCTTCGGTGATGGCACACGGCCTGGCGGGCAATGGTGCCCCATCAGCAATGTTGGATGCGTCTGCAAATCCGGGACCTGTGGGTCGGCGACGTGTTCCCAAACTGGCGCCACCACCTGTAATACGTCGACCGGGTGCTGCTGCAAGCCGTTCGGCGCCTTGTGCGTTGGAACCCAACCGGACGGCGCCTGTTGCAGCGGGCGCTGCGTTGCCGGAAATTGCGATTTCTAATGTAGCCGCGCGGCCGATCAGCGGAGGGTGGCGCCGGTCGCCCTGCCGACCTCTTCCGCCATCGCCTCCTCAGTCTCTCGGTCGAAATCGGCAGACATCCCTGGAATCGCCGCGACCGCGCTCCGCACCGTCTCGATCGTGTAGCGGTTCGCCACGATCCGGACGCCGTCCTCCTCGATCAGGAAGGTCACCGTGTCTCCCGTCGTCAGCCCGAGGTGACGGCGCACTTCGAGCGGGAGCGTGGCCCGTCCCTGCCTCATGACCGTGGCTTTGACCGCGCGCATCTCGCTCTCCCCGCCGCCTCGTCATGAACAGGCGTGAGCCGGCGATCGTATCCACCTGAGAGCAAGCCATCAAGGCATCGCTGGCGATCACGGACTCCCGCTGCGAGGAGAGAAGCAGGCGACACGATCCCCGCTCCCCTCCTCCTTCCCTCTCCCCTCTCCGCCCTACGGCAAAATGCCTTCCAGCCGTGCCGTCCCCAGCTCGCTGAAGACGGCGATGCTGGCGTACCACTTGCAGTAGGGAACACAAGTCGGCGGTAACACTTCGGTGGACCGATCGAGATCTGGCGCTTCACTGACAATCGATGGACGAGGTGTGGTTTCGTCTAGTGTTCCCACAGCTTACGAACACAATCGCATTGTGCTGCGGTGGACCGACCGGGACGACGTCGCACACATGCCTCGAAAACATGGTGGCATCTGCGACCGTCTGGCACGGCATCTTGCCAAGCCGATCCCTCGTGATACTGGAAGCACTTCGGGATCCATCGTGCTCCGGCTGCGGGCCGAGACGAATCCTGACGACAGCGGCATCGAAAGCGCGTCCGAGAGAGCAGGAACCTACCACCCGCTTACCGTACGCAACGCCAGCACGTTTTCAAGGGTTGGGCGGGTGATCGGTCGTGTCGTCAGGGCTTGGGGGGTCCTCCCGGTCTGTCTTCACCCGAGCAAAGGTGGCCGGCCGGGAGCAACGCCGCCAACTGGGAAAAAGTTGTTCCGATAACTCGGGATTTCTTGCACTATATGGAACCGGTATCATGGGCTGTCAAGCGTCAATTCGGGAAGGGTGGGTCCGATAACGCCCCAGCGTGTTGAAAAACGGGCGAGCGTGATCGATCTGGCGGCGGGGTGTGGGTGAGCACCGGTACCACGGGCCGTCACCGCGTCGTGCAGAGCGGCAGCGGAATGAG
>JAABUS010002704.1_pt1 | contig 32182 bp, 29 predicted proteins | sample 5560161 | NCBI WGS metagenome assembly JAABUS01 (sample SAMN10711885, study PRJNA513376) | rock metagenome | isolation source: Antarctica rocks | place: Antarctica: Victoria Land, Trio Nunatak nord | collected 2016-01-04 | reverse complement strand
AGCTCCTCGCGGCAAGGCGGTAGAACGCTCACGCCTTCATCACACCAGAGGCCCCACCGATCCGCTACTCCGATCCACCACCCCGGAACCCGACAAGAGCCACAGTCATTTTGAACCCCAGATCAGCACCTGCACGCACCGTGGAGTTTACGCAGAAACCAGCGACAGCGCCGGTCACCGTAAGATCTGTTATGGCGTACTTGCGAAGGTAGGCTTCGAGATCGGTCGATGCAAATGCTGAGGATGTTCGTTTAAAAAACACAGCTTCATTTTCACGGGCCTCTGCGCAGGACATGGGCTGATACCCTGGTGCCTCTGGATGAAGCGGCGAGGTGGCGTCGTCATCTCGATGGCGAATGTGGATGATAGGCTGCCTTTTCTGACGGAAAGCGTTGGTAAGCTCTGCAATACGTATCGACGCATTTGGGTTGACGCAATCGCGCCCCGCATCGATACGTTGCTGCATCAGCACTTGCATGTCGATGATGACTAGTGCCGTCGTCATACTGTCCACTTTCCTTCATCTAGAGCTAGATATGTGCCCGCCTCCTAACACGACTCTTGAATAGCAGGCAGGGGAATGATCCAGCTGGAGTCCCGGAGCCTGTTCCATAAATGCAGTGAGCCGACTGTTGCCAAGCGACCGCTGGGGGACACCGTTAGCTCTGCTTCCTTAGCCACGCACAGCTGCCGTTCCGCTAACGGCCAAACGCAGTCGTCGAGGTTGTTGCTGCGAAGCCATGCCATGCCTGGCGTCGCGAGCGGACAGCGGGCAGATGCGTCCGCTACCGCAGCCCCGCCCTGTGCAGCACCGCCCCCGCCATCCTTCGCGCCGCCGAGCGAGTGTCCGGCTCGACGACGCGCCGGATCGCCACGTCGCAATACATGTACGGCTGCAGCGCCAGGTGCGTCATCTCCCAGCCGTGCTCGACCATGAACTCGTGCGCCGCCTGGATCACCCCGTACGGCGCCATCCCGGGGCCCACGACATCGACCATGGTGTAGTCGTTGAGCACGATGATCCCGTCCGGCCGCAGCTTGCGCCGCACGATCGCCAACTCGCGCCGCACCGACTCGTAGGCGTGGTCCGCGTCGAGGTAGACGACGTCCACCGTGGCGTCGCCGAGGTTCTCCAGCGCCCGCGCGCTGTCGTCCTGCATCACCAGCACGCGGTCCGCCGCGATCTCCGCGGCGAAGCGCTCGCGGTAGTACTCGACGTGGGTGCGCCCTGCGAAGATCTCCTCGACCGGCCGCCCCGCCCAGCGCATCGGCCAGGTGTGGAAGCGGAAGTCGTCGATCGCCACGAAGCGGCTCGGCTGGCACACCCGCAGGATCTCGGAGGAGAAATCCCCCGTGGCCACGCCGACCTCGACGAACACGCGCCCGCGCGGCAGCAGCGGCAGCATCGCGTAGCGGTCCGGCAGCACGCGGGCGTGGCGCAGCAGCCGCTCGGGCAGCAGGGCCGCCGCCACCGCCACCGGCCTGTCGCCCGCCACCGCACGCGGCGCCGCCGGCCCGTCCACGCCGGCCGGTTCTGGCAGGCCCGGGTCGGCGGGCACGCCCTGGCCGTCGCCTGGCGGCTCGCCCTGCTGGAGCCCCTGCTGGAGCCCCTGCTGGAGCATCGTCATCGGCCATCCTCCCGGGCTGTGCCGCACGCCGCACGGACATCGTGCGCCGCGACGTACCCTCGCCCGGCGACGGTGTACCGCACCCCCCGGCGGCCGCAAACCGGGTTCACACGCCATCCTCATGCCTGGCCATCCTCACCCTGTCCCGCGTTCCGATGTCCCAGCCAGCCCGTGCGGCGTGCCTCGCTGCGTGAACCCTGATCGCCACGGCGAGCACATACCCCGTTAAGCAGAGTCGTAATATTTCTGTGACCCAGTCTCATTTCCAGGGCTGCCTTCATTCGAGGCATTCCCGGTGAATTCGCAATGGGCGTATCCGCATTTTGCGCATCAAGGCAGACGCCGCGATGGTGCACCGCGGTATTTTCGTTTTCTCGATCACAACATGGAATAATCTTGCAGATGGCGGTGCGAGATGAATGGCGTGTCTACCAGTAATTACTCTGACGCTGCACCGCAGCATTAAGAATACGGGATTGCGAGTGCCGCATTAGTCTACGGATGGTCTCGCCAGTGCGCCACATTTGGCAGCTCTGACCGTCTGCGATCCGCTAGAGTACCGGTATATGCATATGACAGGTCGGTTAACCTATTCGTTTAAGCTTGCGTTGCGCGCCCGGGTTCGGTTAATCAATCCATGGACGCATCGCGTGGCTGCCGCCACAAACTGCCGATCTATAAAGGGGACTAACCCATGACAGCCGTAACCGTGACGGGTGCCAACAACCAGATACTGACCGTTCAGTTGAACGGGGTCACCAACTTCACCGTGGCCCAGCAGTTCGCCTCGATCATCAACCAGGCGGCCGGGGCTGGCACCCTGAGCGCCTACAACGTGACGGGCAGCGGCACCACACCAATGGTGCCGTCCGGCAACGCCAGCGAGGCCGTCATCCTGTCGGCCATGCCGCCGAGCACAATGCCGGTCGGCTACACCTTCGTCACCGATGTCGCCTCGGCGCCGACGACGATCACCGGCGCCTCCGACATGAGCGGCTTCGAGGGCGTGCTCTCGGGCACTGCCGGCGTGACCTTCAACGCGGGCACCACGGGTGGCATCTTCGTCGCCGGCGGCGGCGCCAACGTGTTCAAGGGCGCGGGCAGCGCCTTCTCGATCTACACCGGCGACGGCAACGACACGATCACCACTGCCGCCGGCAGCGACTTCGTGGACGCCGGCACCGGCGCCAACGTGATCAAGCTGGGCACCGGCAGCAGCTACGTCGCGTCGACCAGCAACGACCTGATCACCGGCGGCGCCGGCTTCGACACCGTGGCGGCCAGCGGCCACGGCGCCACGATCAATGGCGGCACCGGCTCGATCCTGATCAACAGCACGGGCGCTGCCGATCTGGTCACGCTCGGCTCCGGCGGCGGCTCGATCTTCGGCGGCACGAACTCGACCTACAACTTGGTCGGCACGTCCACGGTGATCGGCGATGACGGTGCCAACACCGTCAACGCCGGTGGCTCCACCGCCTATGTCTCGTCGGGTTCCGGCAACGACTTGGTGAAGGGCGGCTCTGGCGCGCTGACCTTCCTCGGCGGCGCCGGCAACTCGACGGTAGTCGGCGGTTCTGCGCCCGTGACCCTGTTCGGCGCCAACGGCGGCTCGGTGACCTTCACCGCGACCACCGGTGGCAACACCCTGACGGTGGTCGACAGCGGTAAGGTCGACGCCAGCGGCTCCACCGGCACGGGCGATACGCTGTTCGGCGGCCTTGGCGCCAACACGATCCTCGGCGGCACCGGTGCTGACCTGTTCGTCGTCCGCTCTGGCGCTTCGTCGCTCACCGGTGGTGCCAACGGCGTCAACACCTTCGACTTTGTCGCCAGCAACACCGGCGGCGCCACCGACGTCATCAGCGACTTCAAGTCGGCCGACAAGATCTCGCTTTCTGGCTACACCGCCGACACTGCGGCCGACGTGCTCAAGTCCGCCACCGTCTCCGGCGGCTCCACCACCATCACGCTGTCCGACCAGACCAAGATCGTGTTCCAGAACTACACCAACCTCGGCTCGGGCAACTTCTCCTAAACCCTCCCGGGTCTTCGCGACGATCAGGCCGGTCCCCTCGGGGGCCGGCCTTTTTTGTTGGCGGGGGACAGGAAGCAAGGTTGAGGCTCCGCCTCAAACTCCGCCAAAGGCTCGTCTTTGGAATCCACTGCTCAGTAAAGCCGGTCCAGGGGGGGGCTTCCCCCCTGGCGGGTCTGGGCAGAGCCCAGCCTTGCTTTCTTCCTTGCTACCTTTCCGGCAGCACCACCCCCAGCATCGCCAGCGCCGCCCGTTCCGGGTGCCACAGCGCCGCCGCCGCGACCGCGCCCCGGCGCACCGCCGCCATGTCCAGGTCGCCCGCGCCGAGCAGCCGCACCACCTCGCGCGCCGCCTCGCCGTCCGCCGTCGGCACCAGGAACCCGTCCACCCCGTCGGTGATGAACTCTCCCGCGCCGCCGCGCTCCGGCCCGATCGCCACCAGCCCCGACGACATCGCCTCCAGCAGCGTCAGCCCCATCGCCTGGTAGCTCGACAGGTCCACGAACATGTCCATCCCGCGGAACAGCGCCGCCACCTGCGCGCGCCGCAGCCGCCCATGGTTGCGCACCTCGCCCGGGTGGCGTGCCCGGTAGCCCGCGAGGTCCGCGTCGTCGCAGCCGAACACGTGGCACTCGACGCCGCGCCCCAGCCCATGCGCCAGGCCGGCCATCATCCGCCAGGTCGCCTCCGGCCCGCGCCGCTCGCTGCTCGGGCGCACCATCGCGCACACCCGCAGCGTCGGGCGGACCTCGTCGTGGCGCAGACGGTCCACGGCGCGGAACCGGTCCACGTCCACGCTCGGCCCGACGAGCGACGCCTCCACGCCGACCTCGCGCAGCAGGATTTCGCGGTTCCACGTGCTCTTGGTGAAGATGGCGCGCGCCGGGTCCTGCTGGTAGCTCAGCCGCGCCAGGGCGTGGTCCGGGCCGAGCGGGTCGTAGAACAGCGGCTCGTAGTCCTGCACGTAGTAGCCCATGCGCGCCCGGGTCTCCGACTGCAGCGGCAGCCAGAACGCGCTCTGCTGCGCGGTGGCGATCACCGCGTCGTAGCCGCCCGCGAGCACGTGGCCGCGCAGCGCCGCCTCGTCCGCCTCGAAGCGCCAGGACCCCACCTCGGGATACGCGGCGCCCGCGCCGTAGGCGTTGGCCGCGAGGTTGAGCAGCGTCACCTCGACGCCCATGCGGCCCAGCGCCTCGGCCTCCTGCAGCACCACGTTGGCGCCGCCGCCCTCGGCCGCGACCGGCAGCACGAACGCGACCCTGGCCCCGGACCAGCGCCGCCCCTGCGCCACGGCCCGCTCGCGCTCGAAGGCCTGCCCGACCCAGGCGCGCACCCCGTGCAGCGCCAGGCTGTGCCGGCAGAACGCCGCCGGCTCCTCGACCATCACCCGCGCATCGTATTTCGCCGCGATCGCCAGCCCCGCCTGCTCGGCCAAGCGCAGCCGCCGCTCGTGCGAGAACGATTTCGATTGCGCGTGCCAGACGTAGCAGTCGTCGGCGACGCGCAGGGTCCAGCCGGCGATCCTGGCGCGCACGCACCAGTCGTTCTCCTCGCCGTAGCCCTGGGGGAAGTTCGCCTCGTCAAGCAGCCCCACCGCGTCGAGCGCCTCGCGCCGGATCGCGAAGCAGAACCCGTTGATGAACGGCAGCGCCGGGTGCACCGCGCGCCGTGCGGCCACCATCCGCCCGGCCTCGTCCACGCTGACGCCCTCCGGCAGCGGGTTGCTCGCCCAGTCGCCGCCTTCCGAGAGCAGCGGCACCGACTGCCACGACGCGGTGTTGGACAGCGGCCCGACGACGGCGCAGCGCGGGTCGGCGTCGAACGCCCGCGCCAGTGCGTCCAGCCAGCCTGCGGTGACCACGGTGTCGGAGTTCAGCAGCACCACGACCGCGCCCTGCGCCGCCCGCAACCCCACGTTCGCCGTGCGGGTGTAGCCGAGCGCCGCCTCGTGGCGGATCAGCGTGGCGTTCGCCATCGCCGGGTGCGTGTCGAGCAGCGCCCGGGTCTGTGCCCCGCTGCCGTCGTCCACCACCACCAGCGACCACGGCGCCCGCCCGTGCCGTGCCAGCGCGTCGAGGCAGCCCCGCGTGTCGTCCGGCGCGTCGTGCACGCACACCACCACGCCCACCGCCGGCGCGTCCGCCCTGACGCCGGCTTTCCCGTCTCCCGCAGCGCCCCCGTCTCCCGCAGCGCCCTGGTCCGCAACACGCGCGGCCCGTGACGCCGCCCCGCCGTCCGCGTCCTCGCGCAGCGCCAGCGGCGGCGGCCAGTCCTGCGCGGCACCCGTCCCGCCGCCCGCCCCGCCGCCGATCAGCAGCGGACCCTGCCGCCGCTCGGCCAGGCGCGCCGGAAGCTGGAGCGTCACCGTCCACCAGCCCAGCCGCAGCGCCCGCCGCAGCCCGGAGCGCCCGGCCGGCAGGCGGTGCAGCACCCTGCGCAGCGGCGCGGTGATCCGCCACGACGTGCTCTGCTCCACGATGCGGATGTGCGTCTGGGCCGCGTGGAGCTGCGCCCCCAGCGAGAGCACCTGCGCGCCAAGCGAGGCCGCGCGCCGCCGCGTGAGGTCGAGCTGCATCGCCACCGCCGCCGGCTCCGGCGCGCGCGCCACCGCGGGCGCCGCCGGCCTGCCCGCCGCGAGCGCCGCACGCGCCGCCGCGAGCTGCGCCCGCGTGGTCAGGTGCCCGCCGAGCCGCGCGTAGGCGTCGCGGATGCCGGCCGCCGTGTCCGGGGCCGCGTCGCGCAAAGCGGTTCCCGACGCGGCTCCTTCGTTCGCCAGCACCAGCAGCCCACCGCCGTGACGGAACCGGAACGCCTCATGCGGCGAGCACGCCATCGCCCCCGGCCGGCACAGCAGCACCACCGCGCGCGGCGACAGCCACTCCAGGCGCCCCGCCAGCGCCGCCGCTCCCTCCAGCAGCATCAGGTCCACCGTGCCCGGCGCCGGCGCCTCGCGCAGCCCTGCCGTCCGCCCGGCCTCGGCGTCCGCCCACCCGCCCGCGTCCTCGCCGCCCGCGCCGTCCGCGAGCACCAGGCACTCGAACCCCGCCTGCCGCGCCACCGCCGCCAGCAGCGCGGCCATCCCGCCCGCGGCGCCCGACGCCGGCGCCACCGCCACCGCCGGCCGCTCCGCCTGCGCCAGCCACGCCACGAACGGCACGTGTTCCACCCAGGCCGCGCCGACCGGCAGGGCAGGGGCCAGGAAGCTGGCCGGCGACAGGAAACGCGACAGGTCGTGAGACACGCGAGGAACGCCCGGATGTGCAGCACGGCCTATACCGGCGGTGCCCGGGCGATGGTAGGGCCCGCACGGCTGACGGAGCGACCAGGCAGGCAAGCAAGGTTGAGGCTCTGCCCCAAACTCCGCCAAAGGCTCGCCTTTGGAATCCATCACTTAAGTAAGGCCGGTCCAGGGGCGGCTCGCCCCTGGCAGGTCTGGGCAGAGCCCAGCCTTGCTTGCCTTGCGGGTCGATGTCAGGGGCATTCGCCATGAGACTGCTCGCCGCCCCTACGCCGCCCCCGAAGCCCCGCCCGCCCTGGCACCCGGCGTGGCCCTCGATCCCCGCCTGGCACGCGGAGCTGCCCGAGGCCGCCAGGGGCCGCTGGTGCCTGCTCCGCGTCGCGGGGATGCCGCCCGGCAGCGCGCTGCGCCTGCGCTTGGTCGATGAGGCGCGCGGCCACACCGTGCGCGAGCTGTTCCTCGCCCGCCCGGCGCTGCGGCCCCGCACGCTGCAGGCGCTGCTGCACGTCCCCGCCGAGTCCCGCGCGCTCGCGCTTGACGGCTTCGGCCCAGGCGCGCCCGGCGACGCCCGGCTCGCGGTGCTGTCGCGCCCGGAGGCCGCCGCGCGCCTGCTGGCCGCGGGCCTTTCGCGTATCCCCGCGGTGCTGGCCGGCTCGCCGCTGGGCCTGCCCGGACGGCTGCGCGCCACGCTGGGCCGCGCCCGCGCCGGCGAGCGCCCGGACTACGCCGCCTGGCTCGCCCGCTACGACCGCTGGGACGACGACGCCCGCGCCGGCCTGCTGGCCGCCGCACGCGACGCGCCGCCGATCCACGCCGTCGTGCTCGGCGAGACCGGCCCCGCGCGCGACGCCACCCTGCACGCGCTGACCGCCCAATGGCGTCCCGCCGACACGCTCGTCGTGCACGATGGCGGCCCCGGCCGCCTCGCCGCCGCGCAGCCACGCACCGGCTACGTCGCGATCCTTGGCGCCGGCGAGGTCCTGGCGCCCCACGCCCTGGCCCTGGCCGCGGCGCACCTGGCCGCCTGGACCGCCGCCGCCGCGCCCGACATCGTCCATGCCGACGAGGACCGCCTGCACCCGGACGGCACCCGCGACGCCCCGCTGTTCCACCCCGCGCCCGGCGAGGCGCTGCTGCTGTCCGGCCTGCTCACCCGCGGCCTCGTCCTCGCCCGCACGGGCCTGCCATTCCCCGACGCCGCCGCGCCCGATGACGCCGCGCCCGATCCCGACCCGGCCGACGCAGCCCTGCCCGCAGAGGCCATCCGCCTCCGCCTCTGGCTGCGCGCCGGCCCGCAGGCGCGGGTGCGCCACCTGCCGTTCGTGCTCACCCACCGCCGCCCCGACACCGCCCCGGCCGCCACGGCGCTCGCCGCGATCGCGCAGGCCCACCTCGGCGCGCGCGGCACCGTCGCGCCCGCGCACCCGCTGCGCATCCGCCGCCACCCCACCCGCCACGCCGGGATCAGCGTCATCGTGCCCTCCGCCTGCCGCAGCGCCCACGTGCCGCGCTGCCTGGCCCGCGTGCTCGCCGACACCGCCCACCCGATCCGCGAGATCCTCGTCGCGGTCTCGCGCGTCGACCCCGCCGACCGGCGGCAGGCCGGCATCCTCCGCCGGCTCGCCCGGCTGCCGAGGGTGCGCGTGCTCGACCTCGCGCTGGCGGAGTTCAACTACAGCCGCGTCAACAACCTCGCCGTCGCCGAGGCCAGCGGCGACACCTTGCTGCTGCTCAACGACGACGTCGCCCCGCTCCGCCCGGCCCCGCTCCGCCCGGCCCCGCTCCGCCCGGCCCCGCTCCGCCCGGCCCCGCTCCGCCCGGCCTCGTGGCGCCCGACCTCCTGGCGCATCGCCCCGCTGCACCCCACCCACGCCGCCGGCCCCGCCGCGTCCGGCGATCTGTCCGACCCTCGGCTGTGGCTGTCCACCATGGCCGCGCATCTAGAGGACCCCGGCGTGGGCGCGGTGGGCGCGCGCCTGCTCTACGGCGACGGGCGGGTGCAGCACGGCGGCGTCGTGCTCGGCCTCGGCGGCCTGGCGGAGCACGCCGGCCGGCTGCGCGCCCGCCGCGACCCCGGCCCGCACGGGCTGGCGCTGATCGACCGAGAGGTGTCGGCCGCCACCGCCGCCTGCCTGCTGCTGCGCCGTGCCACCTGGGACGCCCTGGGCGGCATGGACGAGCGCTTCGCCGTGGCGCTGAACGACGTCGACCTCTGCCTGCGCCTGCGCGGCCTCGGCCTCGGCGTGCGCCAGGCCAACACCGCCGAGCTGGTGCACTACGAGTCGCTCTCGCTCGGCCGGCACTACGCCGGGGACCGCGCCGGCCTGGAGGCGCGAGAGGTCCGGCTGCTGCGCACGCTGCACGGCGCGGCGCTCGCGGCGGACCCGTTCCACAGCGCGAACCTGTCGCTGGAACTGGGGGCGGAGGACCAGCCGGCGTTCCCGCCCAGGACACGAGGAAGCTGAGAAGGAAGAAAGCAAGGCTGGGCTCTGCCCAGACCCGCCAGGGGGGAAGCCCCCCCTGGACCGGCTTTTCTTAAGTATTGGATTCCAAAGGCGAGCCTTTGGCGGAGTTTGAGGCAGAGCCTCAACCTTGCTTGCTTGCAGGTCTCTCAGCCCAGCCGCGCGACCGCCTCCGCGGCTCGCGTCAGCCCGTCCGACAGCCCCGCCGGCAGCGCCAGCCCCACCAGCATCGCCGCCGCCAGCAGCGCCCACGCCCCGCCCCGCCCCAGCGCGCCCCCGCCTGCGCCGTCGAGCCCGCGCCGCAGCAGCCCGACCGCCGCCGCCAGCAGCCCTGCGGCAAGCGCCGCCGCCAGCGCCGGCCGCCGCGCCAGCGCCTCCGCCAGCAGCAGGAACTCGCCCGGAAACAGCGCCAGCGGCGGCACGCCCGCCAGCGCCGCCACCACGAGCGGCGCCAGCCACCCCCGCCCGCCTGCGCCCGCCAGCACCGCCGCCGCCCGCACCAGCCCGGACACGGCGAGGTGCAGCAGCCCTGCGTACACCGCGGCGCTTTCGCCCAGCCCGAACGCCGCCGCCGCCAGCCCGGAGTGCAGCAGCGTGGCCAGCCGGACCGTGCCCCCGCCGCCCGTCCGCCACAGCGCCAGCCCCGCCAGCACCACCGACAGCAGCCCAAACCCCAGCAGCACCGACTCCGCCAGCCCCGCGCCAGCCGCCGCCATCCGCCCCGCGCGCAGCAACAGCACCAGCACTAGGCCCGGCAGCGGCGCGCACAGCATCACCCCCACCTCGCGCGGCGCGCCCGACTGCGCCGCGCCGAGCCAGCCATGCAGCGGCGCCAGCCCTGCGGCCAGCGCGTGCCCCGCCAGCAGCAGCACGCAGCCCAGCGCCAGCATCGCGCCGTCTCCCGGAACGCCCGCCGTGCCCGGCGCCATGCTCCAGCGCCCCGCGCCGCCCGCCGCCAGCAGCACCGTGCCGAGCAGCGACACGCAGAGCGCGCCCGCCGCCGCCGGCGCCATCGCCCGAACCTGCGCCCACCCGGCCACGCCGCGCAGCAGCGGCACCGCGCTCGCCACCGCAACCGCCGCCGCCACCGCCAGCCAGGCCGCCACGGCGGATTCCGCGAGCAGCCCCAGGATCACGCTGGCTAGCAGCGCCAGCGCCGCCACCGGCGCGAACCGGGCGGCCTCGCCCACACCCGCCGCTTCACCTGCGCCGGCGCGTCCGGCTTCGTCCGCCAGCCTGCCTTCCCCGCGTCCAGGCCCCGCCTGCTCCAGCCCCGCCACCGCACCGCCCAGCGCCACCGCCGCCACCAGCACCGCGGCCCCGATCGACAGCGGATCGCCCAGCCATCCCGCGGCGGGCTGCGCCCACGACAGCGCCAGCGCCGCGGCCAGCGTCGCCGCGCACCCCGCCACGTGCAGCCACCGCGCCGCCCGCCTGCGCGCCAGCACCGCCGCTCCCGCCGCCGCGACCCCGGGCAGCAGCACGCACAGCGCCGCGGCGTTCACGCCTCCCCCCCGGTCCGGCCATCCTCGGGTCCCACGGCGAGCGCCGCCACGACCAGCATCGCCAGCACCGGCGCCGCCACGAACACCGCCGTCTCCGCGCCGCCCTCCGGCAGCGCCAGCGCCGCCAGCACCACCCCGTGCAGCGCGGAGGCCAGCGCCGCGCCGCGGATCGCCGCCTCTCGGCGCAGCGACGCCGCCAGCAATCCTAGCAGCACCGCCGGCAGCGCCAGCCCGAGAGTGTCGCGCACCGCCGCACCCTGCAGCAGCGCCCCCTCGCGTGCCGCCGCCGCGCCGAGCAGCACCAGCGCCAGTCCCGCCACCGCCCGCCGCCCCCGTCCCGACGCCAGCGCCGACGCTGCCCCGGCCCCGGCCCCGGCCCGCAGCAGCCGCGGCAGCACGCCCGCGCCGAGCGCCGCCAGCGCCGCCGTCCCGGCCAGATCGCCCCACGCCGCGTCCGCCAGTCCGCGCCCGGCCAGCGCCAGCGCCAGCAGCACTGCCTGCGCCATGGCGGCCCGCACCGCGCTCACCGCCTGGCGCGCAAGCAGCGGCACGCAGCCCAGCGCCAGCACCGCGCCGTCGAGCAGCCCCGCCGCGTCGTGACTACCGCTCACGCCTTTTTCCCGTCGTGAGCGCCGGTCACGCCTCTGCCCCGTCGTGACCGCCGGTCACGCGCCCGCTCCGCCCAGCAGCGCCAGCAGCGCCGCCAGCCCCGCGAGCAGCGTCGCAACCCCCAAAAACTCGACCCGTGCCGCCGCGCCGATCCGCGGCACTACCGCACGTACCGCGCCGAGCAGCAGCCCGCCCACGCCGACCTTGATCCCCCATCCCGCCAGCCCCTGCGCCCACAGTCCCGGCAGCTCCGCCAGACCCACTCCCGGCAGCGGCTCCGCGCCGTCGGCCCCTGCGCCATCCGCCGCCAGGCCGCCGCCCCACGGCCACGCCGCCACCGCCGGCGCGGGGTGCAGCGGCAGGAACAGCGCCGCCGCCAGGCTCAGCCACACCAGCACCGCCAGCATGTCCGCCGCCTCCACCAGCGCCAAGTCGCGCCCCGACCACTCCCCCGCCGTCACGGCCGGCTCCGCGTGCGGCAGGCGCCCGGCGCGGTCCAGCCCCGCCAGCGCCCCGGCCGCGAACGCCAGCAGCAGCGCCATCCGCGCGCCCGCCCGACCCTCGCGCAGCGCCGCCGCCGCCGCGTCGAGGTTCGTGCTCCCCGCCACCAGCGCCAGCGTCAGCACGACCAGCGCCAGCGCCGCGGCCCCCGCCACGCTGTCCGTGACCAGCCTCGCCGCCGCCGCCCCGCCCGCCGCCCCGCCGCCGTCGATCAGGCCGCAGCACAGCGCCGCCCGCGCCGCCGCCAGCAGCCCGCCCACCACCAGCAGGTCGGCCAGCGGCGCCGTCGCCATGCCGAGCGTGAACGAGGGCACCAGCGCCGCGCACGCCAGCAGCAGCGACAGCGCCGCCGCCGGCGCCACCGCGAACACCCACGACGTGCCGTCCGGCCGCGTCGCGGGCTTGCGCGCCAGGCGGCGCAGCCTGCGCCAAGGCTGCAGCACCGACGGCCCCTCGCGCCCGCCGAGCCGCGCCGCCGACCATCCCGCCACGCCCTCGACCAGCGGCGCCGCCGCCAGCATCGCCGCCAGATGCAGCAGCAGCGCGATCATGCCGCCGCCCATACCAGCAGGCCCAGCAGCGCCGCCACCGTGCCGACCAGCCAGGGCAGGGGGGCACCGCCCATCCACACCTCGCACCGCGCCGCGCCGTGCAGCGCCGCCAGCGCCGCGTCACGCAGGGCCGCGCCGCGACGCTCCCGAAGCCCCGCCGGTGCCGCCGCCAACCCGGCACCCGCCCCGCCGTCCGCCGTGTCGCCCATGCCTGTCCCGTCGCGCCCCGGATCGCCCGTGCGTTCCTGCGACATCCCCAGCCCGGCCGCCAGGCGCAGCAGCGGCGCGTCGATCGCCTGCGGCCCGAGCTGGGTAGCCGGGTCGCCGAACGGCAGCCAGGGTGGCGGCGCCGCGAACCCGCCTTCCCAGCCCGGCCGCTCCACGACACCCCGCGCCATGCGCCGCCGCATCGCCCAGGCCAGCGCCGCGGCCGCCGCCGCCACCAGCCCCGCCAGCGGCAGCGCCGCGTAGCCCGCCCCGTCGCGCAGCGGCGACACCGTCCAGGCGGCGCTCGCGGCACCCTCCGGCACCGCGAAGCTGATCTGCCTCACCGCCGACCCCGCCAGCGACAGTACCAGCGGCGGCGCCACCCCGATCGCCCCCAGCGCCGCCGCCAGCGCCACCAGCACCTGCCGCAACGGCGCCGCCACGTCGTCGGCCGCAGCGCCCCGCGGGCTGCGCGGCCGTCCCAGCAGCGCGGTGCCCACCAGGCGCAGCGCCGCCGCGGCGAACAGCGCCGTGCCGCACGCCCCGGCCGCCAGCGCCGCCGCCAGCGCCACGCCGAGCCACGGCCCGCCCAGGCGCGGCGCCTGCAGCAGCGCCTCGGCGACCATCCAGCCGCCGGCGAACCCTGCCGACATCGGCAGCCGCGCCATCGACGCCGCCGCCACCAGCAGGCACGCCCCCGCCACCGGCATCCGCCCGAGCAGCCCGCCGAGCCGCGCCAGCGCCGTGGTGCCCGCAGCGAGCCCCACCGCCGCCGTGCCCAGCGCGAGCAGCGCCACCAGCGGTCCCTGCGCCAGCACCAGCAGCCCGACGCCGCCCAGCGCCAGCGCCGCCAGCAGCGGCAGGTCCGCGCCGCGCCCCAGCAGCGCCACCCCAAGCCCGGCCACCGCCAGCCCGCTCGCACCGGCCAGGACCGCCTCGACGATCTCCTCCATCCGCGCCGCGGTCGCCGCGCGCAGCCCGCCCGCCGCCACCGCCGCACTGCCCGCCGCCAGCACCGGCACGCCCCACCACAGCGGCGTCGCCGGCCCGCACAGGTCCAGCAGCAGCCGCGTCAGCACGTACAGCCCCGCGAGCGGCACCGCCGCCGCCAGCGTCGCCGCAGCGCCCGTCGCGTCCTGCCCGGGCGTGCCCGCGTACGCCTGCGGTGCCGCTGCGCCCTGCCCGGAGTGGAGCCAGAGGCCGCACAGCCGCACGGTGCCGAGCAGGGAGCACGCCAGCACCGCCGTCGCGCGCCAGCCCTCGGGCGGGTGCGCCCGGATCGCCGCGAACACCGGCCTTGCCGGCAGGCCCGGGGACGGCACCAGCAGCGCCACCGCCACCGCAAGGCACAACGCCGTCGCCACCGCCGGGCCGAGTACCGCGTCCTGACCCGCTCGCGGCGGGAGGGCCGGGGCAGGGCGGCACAGCGCCATCGCCGCCGGCAGCGTCGTGGCCGCAAGCAGCAGGGTGAAGGCGTCGCCGGCTAGGCAGGTCAGCAGCAGCACGGCCAGGCAGCACGGCAGCCCCGCCGTCCCCCTGACGCCTGTGCCGCGCCCACGCCGTCCCGCCGGCTCGACGCCGCCCAGGCAGCACGCCCCCGCGCCCGCCAGCATCGGCAGCAGGAAAAGCCCGGCCAGCGGGTCGAGCGACAGCGTGGCCCCGAAGCCTGGCAGCCCCGCCGGTAGGTGCAGCGAGGCCGCCTCCGCACCCGCCGCCAAGAACACGAGATCCAGCACGGCGCCGGCCAGGCAGATCCCCGCCACCGCGAGCGCCTGCCGCCGCTGCGTCACCCGCGGGGCCGCCGCGACGGCCAGGAGCAGCGCCGCCAAGCCGGCCAGGGCGAGGAGGATCAGGAGGCTCAGGGCAGGGCCGGGGCGCGTCTCACTGCGACAGGCTAGCAGGGCGCCGGCACGGCCGGAAAGCGCAGCAAGCAAGGCTGGGCTCTGCCCAGACCCGCCAGGGGCGAGCCGCCCCTGGACCGGCTTTACTTAAGGATTGGATTCCAAAGGCGAGCCTTTGGCGGAGTTTGAGGCAGAGCCTCAACCTTGCTTCCTGCGCCGGCCGCTACAGCATCTCCAGCCGCTGCTTGCGGTCCGGCGGCGCGAACGTCCGGTCGATCTCGGCGAGGTCCTCTGCCGTCAGCGCCAGCCTCGCCGCCGCCGCGTTCTCCGCCACGTGCGCGAGCCCCGACGCCTTTGGGATCGACACCACGCCGCCGCCGCGCAGCGACCACGCGATTGCCACCTGCGCCGCGCTCGCCCCGTGCCGCCGCGCCACCGCCTGCAGCGAGGGCGCGCGCAGCAGCGCGCCGCCCTGACCCACCGGCGAGTACGCCATCACCGGCACGCCCTGCGCGCGGCACCACGGCAGCAGGTCGAACTCGATGCCGCGCGCCTCCGGGTTATAGAGTACCTGGTTCGTGGCGCACCCCGCCGCCGCCAGCGCGGCCATGTCGCCCGCGTCGAAGTTCGACACGCCCCAGCGCAGGATGTGCCCCGCCGCGCGCAGCGCCTCGAACCCCGCCACCGTCTCCTCGACCGGCACCCGCCCTGGCCAGTGCAACAGGTACAGGTCGATCCGGTCCGTGCCCAGCCGGCGCAGGCTGCGCGCACACGCCTCCTGCACGCCGCGGCGCGAGGCGTTGGACGGGATCACCTTGGACACCACGAACACGTCGTCGCGCCGGCCGGCGATCGCCTCGCCCACCACGCGCTCGGCGCCGCCGTCGCCATACATCTCCGCCGTGTCGACCAGCGCCATCCCGGCGTCGAGGCCCGCGCGCAGCGCCCGCACTTCGGCCGCGCGGTCGCCGCGCTCGCCCATGCGCCAGGTCCCCTGGCCGACCGGAGGGACGGCGGCGCCGTCGGGGAAACGGATCATGGCGGAGGGTCCTCGGAGGTGGGAAGGAAGGTTGAGGCTCCGCCTCAAACTCCGCCAAAGGCTCGCCTTTGGAATCCACTACTTAAGTAAGGCCGGTCCAGGGGCGGCTCGCCCCTGGCGGGTCGAGGGCAGAGCCCTGGCCTTCCTACCCTGCCGCCGCTTCCGCCGCCCGCATCAGCCGCAGGAAGTTGCCCCCCCACAGCAGCGCGATGTCCTGTGCCCCGAAGCCGCGCCGCACCAGCTCCGCGGTCAGCCCCCCGCTTTCCGAGGCGTCGCGGTATCCTGGCGTGCCGCCGCCGCCGTCGAAGTCCGAGCCGATGCCGACGTGCGCCATGCCCATGCGCCGCACCGCGTATTCGATGTGCGCGCCGAGGTCGGCGACGCTGACCTGGTCGAAGCGCGCCTTCCAGCGCAGGAAGGACGGCACCGCGGTGATCTGCACCAGCCCGCCGGTGTCGCGCAGCAGGTCGAGCTGGCTGTCGTCGAGGTTGCGCGGCACGTCGCACAGGGCGCGCACGCAGGAATGCGTCGCCACCACCGGCACCCGCGACGCCGTGACCGCCTGGCGCATGGAGTCGCGCGAGACGTGGCTGACGTCGACCAGCAGCCCGAGGCGGTTCATCTCGGCCACCGCCTCGCGCCCGAACCCGGACAGCCCGCCGTGCAGGGCCTGCGCGTCGCCCAGGTCGGCGCGCGGGTTGGAGCTGTCGCACAGCGCGTTGTGCCCGTTGTGGCTGAGCGTCATGTACACCGCGCCGAGCCGGCGGAACCGCGCCAGCACCGACAGGTCCTCGCCGATCGCGGCGCCGTTCTCCACCGCCGGCACCACGGCCAGCACGCCGTCGGCCGCCGCCGCCTCGATCTGCGCGGCGCTGGCGCAGATGCGCGCGACCACGTCCGCAGCACCGCCATGCTCCGCGCCGCTGCCGTGCATGGCGGTGATGACGCCGAGCATCGCCAGGGCGCGCGACGTGGCCGCCGCGTGGCCCTCCGCCGTCAGCGGTCCCTGCGGCACGTAGGCCGCGAAGCACCCGGCGCGCAGCCCGCCGCGGCGCATCTTCGGCAGGTCCGCGCGCCTGACACCGTCGCTGAACGGGTCCGGGCCGTCGGGCCAGGGGATGTCGATGTGGCTGTCCAGCGTCAGCGTCGCGGCGTGGATCGCCGCGGCCACGCCGTCGCCAGGGCCTGCGTGCGCCGAGGGGAGGGGGAAATCGTTCATCCCCGCTCAATCGTGCCTGCGCGCCGCACTTGCAAGGTGCTGACGCCGGCGCCGGGGTTTGGTATGCAGGCCGCGGTTGTCTCCGTAGCTCAGCCGGATAGAGCGCAGGATTCCTAATCCTGAGGCCATGGGTTCGAATCCCGTCGGGGACGCCAGCGCCGCTTTCGTCAGCACTGTCGTCTAATATCAGTGAATTAGTCGGCCCTGTTTGCCGGGTGCCTCCACAGTCTGTGCTGACCGCAATCCTGATGGGTCACAGCCAGAGCTGCTGGGAGAGTGCCCGGCAGGTGCAGGCGCTGCCCCGCGAGCGCGGCGCGCATGGTCGGCGAGGCGCCGGCGGGCATCGTGTGGCTCTCGACCAAATCGGAACACTGGCCGCCACCCGGCATGGAACCGTTTCTGGGTGTCGCCTGCCTGCTGTTCGGGGTCGGGGCAGGCGGCGCCGGTTGGCTCGCGGGCCTGGCGCGTTCAAGCTGGTTCACGGGGCTGGAGCCGTGGGCGGAGGACCTCGCCATCTCCGGCGGCGTGCCCTGCGGACGCTGGGTCTTGCCGGACGGCTGGACCGCCGAGACCAGCGCGGGCGTCACGGCTGAGGCCGAGGCCTTCTTCGCGTTGGAGGCCCTGCCGAGCGGGTGGCTCGCGATGGTCGCCTTCCCGCGTGGGGCGGGGCTGGCCGACCAGGCAGCCGCGCTCGGGCTGGTCGGCGCCTTGCGGGCGCGCCGCGATCCGGGCGGGCGGGCGCTGAGCGTGGTGGTGACGGTCGACGCTGCGCCGTCGCCGGCCACCGACGCGTTTGTCCAGGCGCTGCTCGGCAAGGGTGCCTTCGTGGTGCGAGTAGGTATGGGTGAGGGCAGGGGCGCGGCAGGCGACCACCTGCACCATTTCCCGCTGCGGGCGGTGATGACCCCGCGCCAGGGCCGGCTGATCTGCGTGGACCTTGCCGACTACCTGTACATCTGGCGGCCAGGCCGGCTCGCCGAACTGCATGTGGTCCCTCTCGCTGGCGGTGATGCCGGACACGCCCTGCGCGGGTTGCCGCTGGCCGCCGAGGGGAGCGTGCGCGCGCTCACCCTCGGGTTCCACCTCGACCCCGACGCCCCTGACCAGGGCCTGGTAGAGATCGACCGCTTCGCGACCGTGTGCCGCGAGCGGCTCATGGCGCCGGACGGGGATGTGGTGTTCACCGACATGGGCCGGCTGGACGGGGTCACCGGCTCGGTCGACCTCCTGGTCATCCACGACAAGACGGAGGCCGGCGGGTAGCGCAGCAGCCGCTCATCAGGAAGCCTCGCCGGGTCGCTCTCCGGCTCCGGCCTGATCGGCGGGGCACGCAGGATCGAAGGTCACCCAGACCTGCTCCGGGTTCTCCGACATGTACCAGGCGCTCAGTGTCAGGCCGTGTGCCTTGGTCGTCCAGCGCCGCCCTGCCACGTCGGTGTAGGTCACGCGCTGGCGGTTGCCATCGCCCGAGAACCGGTGGCAAAGCGAGTTCAACAGCACGCACGTGCCCGGCAGGACCGCGTCCCATTGCTGCTCGCGGGCGTTGCCCGCCTCCGCCTCGTGTTCGCCCGACTCCGAGGCATGGAACTCGGGCACGCTGCTGTCGCTGGTCGCGACCGTGACCTCGGCCAGCGGGTTTGGGCCCGGCGTTGCAGAGATGGACCAGGGTCTGGACCTGGCGAGGGCTGTAATCGGCGTAGAGGCACAAGGGGCCGGGCGCGCCCGCAGGCAACGCGATCCTGGGCAGGGTTGGAATGGAACGCGTGCCGATCTCGAAGTGGAGGAGCTTGTGCGTGCCCTCGAGGTGGGGCTCCTCGAATGGCTCGCCCGTGCCGATGGCGGCGTATGTGGCAACCAGCGCCACGTCGATCAGGTCTTCCTCCGGCCCCTGGGCGAGGGCTGCGCGCACGGCGGCCGCGTAGGCGGGCCAGGTCTCGCTGCCCTTTTCGCCCTCGCGCTCGGCGAACTCGGCGGCCAGATCGAGGTGGTGCTCCTCAACCTCCCTCTGCACGGCCTCGCGCTGGAGGCGCAGGGCCAGGTCGGACGCCTCCGGTTCGCCCGGGCAGCTGCGGTAGTAGGCGACTGCCTTCATCATCGTCGTCGTCTCCTGTCCTGCCCCGTCAGGGGCCATGTGCGCCGGTGCGGTAGTGCGGGTCGGGACGCACGGCGCAGCGCGCCGGGTCGAGGCCGAAGGCGCGCAGCACCCGGGGCAGCGTGCCTGGCGCCTGGAGCCTGCGGTCGGCGTAGAGGGTGAAGCGGTCCGTGGTGGTGTCGAACACCACGCGGCCGCGCGGGAAGTGCTCGTACTCGTGCCAGGCGATCGCGGCGGGCAGGCCACGGTGGGCCAGGCCGGCGGGGCCGAGCCGGCGCCAGCGCTCCCACACGTCGTGGTGCCCGCCCGGGTGGGTGAGGAAGTCGCCGTAGGTCTCGGCGGCGGCGAGCGGCGTGCGGTCGGTGACGAGCAGCAGCGGCCCGTTCCCGTCGCGCACGCCCCAGACGATGCCCACGCTGGGCACGTCCGAGGCGTTCTGGTCATCGGCGTTCGTCATCTTTCCTCTCCGGGACGGCCAGCCGGACATCCTTCCAGGCAGGCCGGTTCAGCCTGCGGCACGCCTCCCGACACGTCGCGTCTACTCTCTGAAGGATGGCACGGAGATACGTCAGAAGCGGACGGGGTGCGCGAGAGGCCCTGCACATCCCCGATGGCGTCTCGGCCGGCAAGCCAGGAACCGACCGACCGACCGGCCGGGCGGTCCGCTCCCGGATACGACCGATCCTGACGTGGCGGGGCGGCATCGTCCGGTTCGCGCAGACAGGTGGTGAACACGTGGATGGGCGGTCGAGCGCCTCCGCCTTGCCTGTGGCGGCGGAGGATGCGGAGCAACAGTCACAATGGGAGAGCGATGATGACCATCGGGAACGCGGTCCAGCGCGGCAGCCAGGTCTATGTCTACGACGAGAGGGGGCATCAGCTCTCGATGCTCCAGGGCGGCAACGGGCCGCAGGACGGGCTGAAGGGCTACACGGGAACGACCGTCAGCGTCCGTCGCGGCGGAAACGTTTTCACCTACGACGAGAAGGACCGCCAGCTCTCGATGACGCCGGCGCGATGACCGGGGGGCATCCACTGGAAGTTCGGGTTTCGCATGATTGGCACGCTCGCCGGGGCGGGGCAGCATCCCCGCATGCGTTACGAACCGTCCCCAGCGCCTGCTGCGCCTCGCCCTCATGCTGGCCGGCACCCGCGCCGGCCTCACCCTGGACGAGATGGCGCGCGAGCTGGGCGTCACGCGACGCACGGCCGAGCGCCTGCGTGACGGGCTCGTCGAGCTGTTCCCCCGCCTCGAGGCCTTGGACGACGAGGCGCGCGTGCGCCGCTGGCGCCTGCCCGGCGCGGCCCTCACAGGCGTCGCCGAACCGCGGGCCGAGGTCGTGGCTGCGGTGGAGACGCTCGCGCGCGAGTGCGCGGACCGCGGCGAGGCGGACCGCGCCCAGTTGCTGCGCGATGCGGCAACCACGCTGCGCGTGCTGATGCGGCCCGACGATTTGCGCCGGGCCGAGCCGGACATCGAGGCCCTGATGCAGGGCGAGGGCATCGCGATGCGGCCCGGTCCGCGCCCGCGCCCCGATCCGGCCATCCTGCCCACGCTGCGGCGCGCGATTCTCGGAATGCAGCTCGTGGAGATCCGCTATCCCGGGCCGGGCACGGAAGCGCCCGTGACCCGGGTGCTGTGCCCTTACGGGACGCTCTACGGCGGCGACGGGCAGGCGTGGCTGGTCGGGCACGTGGAGGGGCTGCCCGACATGCGGCTGTGGCGGCTCGACCGCATCGCGTCGCTCGACCTGCTCGACCGGTCGTTCGAGCGGCGCGAGGACTTCGACCTGCGCGCCTACGCGGCCCGATCCTTCGGCGTGTTCCAGGAGGCGCCGCGGGACGTGGTGCTGCGCGTCGCCCCCGAGGCGGCGGACGAGGCCGCATGCTGGCTGTTCCACCCCTCGCAGACCGTCACGCGCGAGGCGGACGGGGGGCTGCGGGTCGCCTTCCGCGCAGGCGGCTTGCAGGAGATATGCTGGCACCTGTTCACCTGGGGCACCGCCGTCACCGTCGTCGAACCGCACGAGCTGCGTGCCGAGCTGGCCGGGATGGCGGCGGCGGCCGCGCGGCACCACGGCGTCAGACGCGAACGGTTCGTGTGGCGGCCGGAGGACGTCACGATCACGCGCAACCCGGATCGCGGCGATCCGGAGTGAGGCTCATCCCGGCTTCCAGCGGAACGGGTTCCTTGATGCGGCTTCGGGCGGTGCGCTGCCCGGGGCGGTGGCGCCGACTGGCGGGATCGGTAGTCGGCGTCACCCAGCGCGTCGGGACTGGCGGGATGGAAGGACCGGACAGCATGGCCGACCCTCGCGTCGAGGAAGCTGTCCCCACAAAGGCAACGAGGAATCCACGTCCATGTCGCGGCACAACCGGGGAGGTTCCGGCAAGCCACGCTGGAGCAAGCTCAAGAGCCGGGTGGAGGCGCTGTTCGCGCCCGGGCTGGAACTGGCGATCCACTGCAATGTGTTCATCAAGATCCGTAAGCTGTTCACTTTCGATGAGCCGCGTCACTGGATCGTGCTGGGCCACGGACCTCACGCCCGCATCCTGTGGGACTTCCCCGGTCCGTTCCTGCGTCCTGGCCCCGGCATGGCGCCCCGCTCGGCACGCGGGCAGCCCCTCGACACGTGGGAGCAGGGCTACGGTTCGGGAGGGCGCGAGCCGAACGAGACTCCTGCCCTGCTTCACGAATACCTGGACCGACCGCGCACGCGGCTGATGCATCCGTTCGAGGATCCATGGGAGCCGGCCGCGATCCTGCGCGCCGCGGATCGGCGCCTGGGCCGCGACGTGCTGCTGGCATGGGGGAGCACGCTGGACGCGGAGCACCCGGCGTGCCCGGTCCTGCACGCGCGCTTCTCTTCTGGCAAGGCGTCCACCAGCCGGGGAACGGGCAACCCCAGCGCCATCGAGGCGACCAGCGCACCCTGACCGTCGCACGGCAGATTGCCCAGCTTTCATCGTAAATTATATGACGGTGGAGAACGGCGTGGCGCTTGTGGCGGATGCTGAGGCGCGGGAAGCGGGCCAGCCAGGCGAAGCTGCGCTCCGCCACCCACCTGTGCCGGCCGAGACGGGCACTGCTCTCCACACCGCGCCGCGCGATCCGGGGCGTGATGCCACGAGCCCGGCACTCCCGGCGGCAGCGTCGGTGATCATACCCCTTGTCGGCGTGCAGCTTGTCCGGGCGCTTGCGTGGCCGACCGCGGTGCCTGGCCCGCACGCCCGGCACTGCGTCCAGCGTGGCTACCAGCATCATGCTGTCGTGCCGGTTGGCGCCGCTCAGCGCAACGCCGAGCGGCGTGCCGCGGGCATCCGTGACCAGGTGGCGTTTCGTGCCCGGCCTGCCGCGATCCGTCGGGTTCGCGCCGACCTCGGCACCCCCTTTTTTGCCGACAGGCTGGCGCTGTCGAGGGCGGCGCGGCTCCAGTCCAGCTGTCGCGCGTCCATTCAGGCGCTCCAACAGCGTCCGATGCAGTCCGGCCCAGACCCCGGCCGCGTGCCACCCGGCCAGCCTGCGCCAGCACGTCTTGCCGCAGCAGCCCAGCTCGGCCGGCACCTCGCGCCACTGGATGCCGGTGCGCAGCACGAACAGGATCCCGGCGAGCGCCGCACGGTCCGGCGCTCGCGGCCGCCCGCCCTTCGGCTTCGCCCGCTCGGGCGGCAGCAAAGGCTCGATCATCAGCCACAGGTCGTCAGGAACAAGAAGCACCATGCCACTCCGACCCTTCAAACTCGGTTTTGTCCCCTGCTCTAGCTACGCTGCCGGCATGAAGCGCCTCCTGCTCGCCGCCGTCCTGCTCGTCCTGCTCGTCCTGCTCGTGCCAGCCGCCTGGCTGCTGGCGGAGTGGCGGTTCGAGGCCGCCGTGCAAGACTGGGCCGCCGCCCGCCGGACCGAGGGGTGGACCGTGCGCAGCGGTCCCGCTGCCTGGACGGGCTTCCCGTTCCGCGCCGCGCTCGTGCTGCCCGACGTCGCCCTGTCCAGCCCCGGCCCGGCCGCCACCACCCGTGGCGCCCACCCGGCCCTTGCGCCCGCCGCAGGGCCGGTACCCGGCGGGCTGGACTGGGCCGTGCCGCGCCTGGAGCTGGTGGTCTCTCCGCTGCACCCGCTCACCCTGGGACTGCGGCCGGCGGGGGCGGAGCGGCTGCGTGTCGCGATGCTGCCCCCGCTCGCCGTCGAGGCCGAGGACGCCCGCGTCACCGTGCCGCTCCGCACCGACCCCGGCGCCACGGGCGGCGTGCCCGCGATCACTGCGACCGTCGCGGCGTTGCGGCTGGCCGGGCCGGGGGGCGGCGCGGCCAGCACGGGCGCGCTGTCGCTGTTCCTTGCGCTGCACCCAGGCGCCGGGCGCGACGCCGCCGCGGTCACGGTGCAGTTCGCCGCCGCCGACGTGGCGCTGCCCGCGCTGCCGTTGCCGCTGCGCACGCTGTCGCTGGCCGGGGCGCTGGAAGGCCCGCTCGACCCGCGCCCCACCGCCGCCGCCACCGCCGCCGCCTGGCGCGACGGCGGCGGGCGGCTGCTGGTGCAGCGCTTCGCGGCGCAGTGGGGCGACCTCGCGGCCGACGGCAGCACCACGCTCACGCTCGACGGCGCGCTGCAGCCGGCCGCCAGCGCCACCGTGCGCCTCTCCGGCTACGACGCCGCGCTGGACGCGCTGGCCGCCGCCGGCACGATCGGGCCGGGCACCGCCACCGTGGCGCGCGCCGTGCTCGGGCTCATGGCGCAGCCGGGCGGCGAGGGGGGACGCAGCGTCGAGCTGCCGGTGACTTGGCGGGCGGGCGTGGTCTCGGCGGGGCAGATCCCGCTGCTGCGCACGCCGGCGGTGGCTTGGGGGCTGGAAGCGGACTGAAAGAAGCAAGGTTGAGGCTCTGCCTCAAACTCCGCCAAAGGCTCGCCTTTGGAATCCATTACTTAAAAGAAGCCGGTCCAGGGGGGGCTTCCCCCCTGGCGGGTCTGGGCAGAGCCCAGGCTTGCTTACTTCCCGCCCGCCCGGAACGCCGTCACGGTGTCCTGCACGCGGCGCAGCATCTCGCGCACGCCGAGGCCCGAGACGCCCGACATCACGAACACCTCCTGCCCCGACGCCTTTTCCAGCGCACGGCGGCGGCGCGAGAGTTCGGCCCCCGTCATCGCGTCGGCCTTGTTGAGCACGAGCAGCTCGGGCTTCTCCGCCAGGCCGTCGCCGTAGGACTCCAGCTCCGCGCGCACGGTGCGCCAGGCGCGGACCACCTGGCCGGCGGCGCCGTCGACCAGGTGCAGCAGCACGGCGCAGCGCTCGACGTGGCCGAGGAAGCGGTCGCCCAGGCCTGCGCCCTCGTGCGCGCCCTCGATCAGGCCGGGGATGTCGGCGAGCACGAACTCCTCGGAGTCCGAGAGGCGGATCACGCCGAGCTGGGGGTGCAGCGTGGTGAAGGGGTAGTCGGCGATCTTGGGGCGCGCGGCGGTGGTGGCGGCGAGGAAGGTGCTCTTGCCGGCGTTGGGCAGGCCGACCAGGCCGGCGTCGGCGATCAGCTTGAGGCGCAGCCAGATCCAGCGCTCCTCGCCGGGCCAGCCCTTGTCGGCGCGGCGCGGCGCGCGGTTGGTGCTGGTCTTGAAATGCGCGTTGCCGTGGCCGCCGTCGCCGCCGCGGCACAGCACGACGCGACGCCCCGGCGTGTCGAGGTCGGCGATCAGGGTCTCGTGGTCGTCGGCGATGATCTGGGTGCCGATCGGCACGCGGATCAGCACGTCCTCGGAGGCGGCGCCGGTGCGGTCGGAGCCGGAGCCGTTGCCGCCCTTGCGGGCGCGGAAATGCTGGGTGTAGCGGAAGTCGATCAGGGTGTTGAGGTTCTCCACCGCCTCGAACACGATGTCGCCGCCGCGCCCGCCGTTGCCGCCGTCGGGGCCGCCGAACTCGATGAACCGCTCGCGGCGGAAGGCGATGATGCCGTCGCCGCCGTCGCCGGAGCGGACGTAGATCTTGGCCTGGTCGAGAAACTTCATGGCAGGGGGCCTGGTGAAAAGTCAGGAAGCAAGGCTGGGCTCTGCCCAGACCCGCCAGGGGGGAAGCCCCCCCTGGACCGGCTTTTCTTAAGGAGTGGATTCCAAAGGCCTGCCTTTGGCGGAGTTTGAGGCAGAGCCTCAACCTTGCTTGCTATCCAAACGAAGCGGGGGCCGGCTTGCGCCGGCCCCCGCCCGTCGTCAGGCCACGGCGGGGCCGCTCACTCCGCGGCGATGGCGTCCGGCGTGGCCACGGCGTGCTCGACCGAGACGTGCACCCGGTCCTGGGCGCGGCGGGTGTATTTCACCACGCCCGCGATCAGCGCGAAGATCGTGTGGTCCTTGCCGAGGCCGACGTTGGCGCCGGGGATCCAGCGCGTGCCGCGCTGGCGGATGATGATGTTGCCGGCGATCACGGTCTCGCCGCCGAACTTCTTCAGGCCGAGGCGGCGCCCCGCGGTGTCGCGGCCGTTGCGGGACGAGCCGCCCGCCTTCTTGTGTGCCATGTCCGTGCTCCTTCAGGCTCGGGTGCGGTGTGTCGTCGTGCTCTGCGTCAGGCGTCGGGCGTGGCGTCGTGCTGGCTCATCGCGGCGGCGACGGGGTCGACGGCCGCGGGCACGCCCGGGCCCTCGCCCATCTGCTCGGCGACGGTGCCGTGCGCGGCGGCCTCGTGGCCGCCCATCTGCTCGGCGACCGTGGCGTGCCCGCTCGTGTCGTGCGCCGGTGCCGTGTCGCCGCCCATCTGCTGGGCCACGCTCTCGTGTCCGGGCGTGCCTGTCTCGGCCACGGGGACGCTCATCTGCTGCGCGACCGTCTCGTGGACATCCTGCTCCGCCGTGGCCGCGGGTGCTGTGGCCTCTGGTGCCGCGGGCTCGTGCGTCGCGGCGCCGGGCGTGGCAGAGGCATGGGGGCCGCCGCCGATCTCGCCGATGCGCAGCACGGTGACGTGCTGGCGGTGGCCGTTCTTGCGGCGGCTGTGCTGGCGGCGGCGTTTCTTGAAGATGATGATCTTGTCGAGCCGGTCCTGGGCCACGACCACCGCGCTCACCGAAGCGCCCGCCACCACCGGCGAGCCGATGGTCATGGCGCCCTCGCCGCCGACCGCAAGCACGTCGGTGAATGTGATGGTCGAGCCGGGCTCGGCCTCCAGCTTCTCCACCTTGACGAGCAGGTTGGGGGTGACGCGGTACTGCTTCCCGCCGGTGCGGATCACTGCGAACATCGCTCAACTCTCACTCTCTGCGGCCGGCCGGGGACGGCGCCGCGTGCATCGTGGCCTGGGATGGCGGCCGCCGTTCGCCGCCGGACCCTTCCCGGGCCGTGAACGACAAGCGGGCGGCGGGAGCGCCCGTCGCCGGATGTGGTGCCCTACCGCCCCGCACCCGCGCTGTCAACGCCGGGCAGCCCGGGGCAGCGGGTCAGCTTGCCCGGTGTCGGCGCAGGCAAGACGAGTCAGGAAGCAGGCAAGGTTGAGGCTCTGCCTCAAACTCCGCCAAAGGCAAGCCTTTGGAATTCCTTGCTTAAGTAGAGCCGGTCCAGGGGGGCTTCCCCCCTGGCGGGTCTGGGCAGAGCCCAGCCTTGCCTGCTGCCTGACAGCCATGAGCCGGTTTAAAACTGACCCGATATCCGGCTTGGCGGAGTTCTGGCCGCCCCACCCCAGCTTCAGGCACCTGGCGTCCGGAGACCGTCTTCTTGGGCGACGGACGCCAACGCTCCGGCCCCTGACGGGTGAGGCAGGACCTCGACCCTGTGCTGTCGTGTGCTGTCCGCCTTGCACGCGATGCTGCGCCCCGACTATAACCCGCGCCTGCGTCGGCGGCTCCGGCCGGACGGCGCTGCGGAGAGGTGCCAGAGTGGTCGATCGGGGCGGTCTCGAAAACCGTTGTGCCTTCGCGGGTACCGTGGGTTCGAATCCCACCCTCTCCGCCACGCACGCTCGCTAGACCATTGTTTTCGTTCGCATAGTTTTTACCGCCGCGTTCGGTTCCCATAACTGTTCCCAAAATCTCGGCGGGCTGGCGTGGGATCGGGCGGGGCGTCCGGCGGCCGGAGCGGAGGCATCGGGGCGGGCGGGCCGGCGGTTTGTCGGGCGGGCCTCACATCCCTCTGAGCACTGAATTGCACGCGCTATACACAGAACCGCCCGCAGGAAACGTTTGTTCCTTTAACCGGCCGTTAACCTTTCGCAGGGCAGTCGGCGCATCGCAGGCTCACGGACTGCTGCTGAGACCTAGCCGATAGCCGCGATCCGCCGCATCAACCGATCGTTCACCGACATCTGCAATGCTGCCGTCCGCATCAGCGCGGAGGGTCCTATGAACGTCCACGGGTTCCACGGCTTCGGCTTCCTGCCGCCCTCCGTTCGGCTCCCGCCGGAGCTGCGGCCTGTGCATGGCGCCACCGTGATGGCCGATGATGGGGCGGTCAGTGTCGCCGAGCCGATCGCTGGCGCAGCCTGTGCGGCTCCGCTCATCCACGCGGCTGACCACGTGTTTCCTCTTGGCCTCGGCCAGACCTGACCGCCCGAAGCGATCCTGCGAAGGACTGACGCAACTCGCCTTAACCGATCCTTCACCCGCACCAGGGACAATGCCGGCAGCACCAAAACGGGAGCGCTGCCATGGAAGCCGATTGCCGCGGACATCTGAGTCTCACTTCATCTTCCTGCCCGAAGGCTCGTCCGGTCCAGGGCTGGGCGTTCGCCAGCTCATCGACTGCGAGTGCGACCAAGACGACGACCAAGAACCAGGGCTGGGCATTCGGCCCTACCACGCCGGCCTCGCCAGGCAGTGCTGCGCCTGACACAGGCACAGTGGGACCAGTGTTGCGCGTCGACGTGTAGAGCGGCAACGGCGAGGAGCAAACCATGAGTGAGAGCGTCGCCAGCATCGGCAGCGAGCCTGCCATGCATCCCGTCATAGCCCCGCAGCCATCCGGGCCCGCAACCGGGACACCGGCCGCAAGCACACCGGGCGATAGCACGGCTGTGGCGACGGGTCCTGACGGATCGATCACCACCACCGTCGTCGACGCCTTGGGCAACACCGTCGCGCTCACGACAACCAGGCCAGAGCACCCGTTGAGCCTTGAGGCCTGACCGCCTCTTAGGGGCGCAACCGACCCCCAAGGTCGGGCAGCGCACCCCCTACGTAGTAGGGGACAGTCTCCGGCCCCCCACCTTCGCCCACCTTCGCCGCAGATTTCCGGGACCTTCGCCCACCTTCGCCGGACACCTTCGCCCTAACCTTCGCCCCCACCTTCGCCCCCCTCCTCCGGACCCTCGCCTGGGGTTGCGCGGGCGATGTGGTGGGTCCGATCCGAAGGCTTTCCGTAGTGCTCGACGCGGATCAGGCCAGCCGCGAACAGGCGGTTCATGGCCATCTCGAAGTCGCGTTTCGTGAAGCCCTGGCGGTCCGGGTGGAGGCAGAACAGCTTGGGTGCATAGGCGGCAGAATTGCGGCTGTCCGATGCGTGCCGCCCAGACGGGATGATCTTGTCGAGCAGCTCCAGGAACACCGCCTCGCAGTTCCGCCGCTCCATGCTGGCCACGATCCCGCTGCCCAGCCCGCCCTCGCGCTCCAGCACCCCGTCGCGGAACCTCAGCCGGATTTCGTCGCCGCGGGTGCTGTAGTTCGCCTTGCGCTTCGTCAGGACCCGCGCCGTCTCGTCCACGGGCTCGCCTTCCTCCCGTGGCGTCACCAATGCCCAGCGCGAGCGGGCACCGCCGTTCCACCCCGTCGAGCCGCCGTCCAGATCCCCGCTGGCGATCCCCGCCCGGCTCGGGTGTGCGTTGAGCAGCACGGCCGCCCCGAGGTCGCGCGCCAGCCCACCGAGGCAGAACTTCAGGAACGTCGAGACCTGCTGCCGCACGTTCTCGTTGCCGCCGAACAGGTCCGCAGCCACGTCGAGAACCACCAAGCCGGGCGCGAACGCCTTGGCCTGCGCCACGAAGTCGGCGAACCGGTCCGTCATCACCGGCGTGCCGTCCGGCTCGAATCGAATGAGGGTGTTGTCGTCGCCCACCGGGCAGGACCACCGCATCTCGGCCAGGTCGCGCAGCTCCGCCCCGTAGGCCCGGCAGATGGCGTCCTGCCGCCTGTGCATCTCGTCCGCGTCATCCTCGCAGAACAGCCCCATGGCCCGGCACTGCGTCACCGGCAAGCCGAGCCAGGGCGTGCCAGTGGCGGCGCTGGTCATCAGCATCTGCGCAAGGAGTGTCTTGCCCTCCCCGCCGGCGGCGTAGTGCAACGTCACCGCAGCGGACGGGAGCCACCCGGGCACCACCCACTGCCGCTCCGGGATGGGCAGGCCGTGCAGCTCGGTAGGGTCGATGAAGGCCAGCGGCGCCGGCGGCGGCTTGGGATTGTCCCGCTCTTGCTGACTACGGCGCCCGGCCTCGCGGACCGCATCGCGCGCCAGGTCGTAGGCGTCGAACCGACTATCCATGCGCACCTCGCGCGCCGAGGGCACTGGCCAGGGTCCGCTCGGCCTCCCTGGCGGTCAGGCCCGCATGGCTGGCAGCGACGGCCAGCGCGATCGCGATCTCGCTGGCGTGCAGCTCGCCGCTTTCGATGAACCGGCCAAGGCTGAAGGCTTGCGCATTCAGGGTGTCGTTGCGCCGGCCCTCGCCTGCCGTCGCGACCCGCTCCACGGCCTTGCGCAGGGCGCCGAGGGCATAGCGTCGGGCGGCGTCGCCTTCGAGCACGACACGGGGCACGTCCGTCCTGATGAGCGGCGGAGGCGGCTTGCGGGCGTCCAGGAGCCACTGCGGCCACTCGGCGACGGGCGAGCTGTCCACCACGGGGTATCCGTCGCTCGGCCAGAACACGACGTAGCCGCCGGATGCTCGGACATCCACGTCCTGCGCGATCAGCGAGGCGGAATTGCGCCCACCCGCGTCGTGCTTGAACCACAGGTGCAGGCCACCGGATCGCGTCTGGTAGGTGTAGGTGCGGGGCACGTAGTGGGCGTGATCGTCCCACCACACGTCGGCGGACTTGGCCAGGTCGAGGTCGAGGGCGTCGATACCGGACGCCTCGCCCGTCGCCACCCCGATCAGCGGGCCAGGGTAGCGTCGGAACAGGTCCCGCACTGCGGCCGGGTCCGTCACCGCGTCGAGGAACCCGTTGGGTGTCGCGGGTGCCTTGCTGGCCAGGCAGGGGAACACGGCCAGGCCGCGCGATGCCAGGTCGAGGGGCTTCATACTGCCACCTCGCGCAGGGGGCGGGGCGGGAAACGATCACCATGGGTCGCTGCCAACATCTCGGCGGACAGGCCATCCCGCCACCGATCCATGAGGTCGAGGGTGCCCGGGAGGTCAAGGCCTTCCCGGGCGACCTGCGCGACCATCTCGGCCACTGCGCGAGGGCCGAGGGCGTGCACGTGCTGCGCGCCGCGCTGGAGGCGAAGGGTGTCGGTCGGGGTGGGGCTCATGCCCCGCCTCCCGCCAAGTCGGCTGCGGTCAATCGCCCAAAGATGTTCTGCAGGATCTGCTGCTCGCTCGCTTCCGCCACCTTCAAGACACGCAGCTCGTCCGCCGGCAGGTGCCGCTCGATGTGCCGGCGGACCAGTGCGCGCAGCATGTCCGGCTCAATCGCGTCGAGCTCGACGGATACGGCGCCGAACCCTTTCGCGCGGCTGTCCGTCTGCTTCGTCGGCCGCGTCGGCAGCCCCCACGCCTGGATCTGCGCGGGGGTGACAGCGATCCGCTCGAAGTGGATGTCTGCTCGTGGTGCGAGCTCACGCAGCGTCTGCTCGATCTTCTCCGCGGCGTTCACGCCGGACGGGTCGAAGTCGCCCAGGTGGTAGATGTAGGCGGGCACGTCGAGCTCGTTGATGTACTCGGCGGCACCATGCAGAAACGACAGGCTGGCGTAGCCCCGGGCCACCATCAGCGGCACGTCGTAGAGCGAGGTGACCGGGAAGATGACGCCGGAGAGCGCGTCCTTCTCCAGCCATACCTCAACGTAGGTGGCCGCCGACGTCCACAGCGCCTTGCGATAGAACCGCGCCGTCTCCTTCAGCGCGTCGTTGATGCTGGCGTACGTGGTCGGCTTGCGCTGCCACCGCGTGTTGTCGGCCAGCCAATCGTAAGGCAGGACGCCCGACCGGCGCATCACCACCAGGTCGGTCTGCACCTTGTCGTAACCGGCCTCGCTTTTGTCGACGAGGTTGCGCACGGTCGCCTGATAGAAACACTGGCGGACCGTCATGGGCTTCATCTCGCGGATGATGCCCAGCAGCGCGGCCCGGCGGGCCTGCACCTCCGGCTGCGTGGCACGAGTGCGCTTTATCCGGCTAGCCGGATAAGAGGCTGTGGCGCTCACCGGCCCGCCTCGCGCATGTCGGCGGCGAGCTGGGCGAGATACTCGGCCCGGACGTGGTGTCCGTGTTGCAGCTCGATACCGGCCATGCAGTCGAGGACGGCGGGCGTGAGCGGCTTGACGAAGGTGTCGGCGAAGGGCCGGCCGGCGACGGCGAAGGTACCGGAGCGGCGGCGGTGGGCACGGCTGTTCATCATGCTGGCGTGAGGCATCGGAATCTCCAATGCCGGCCCGTCATCGCGAGAATGCCACTGGAAAGCAGCGAGCGGATCGCCTACTAAACGGGTGTCGAGGCCGTTCAGTGTTTGATCCGTCGCCGGTTCCTGCGCATCTCGCGGGGCCGGCGATTTCATGTTCAGGCGGCGCTGCGGACCTTCGCGTCGGGCAGGCTGGCCAGGAAGGCGCGGGCGCTGGGCACGTCGACCAGCGTGGAGCGGCCCAGCTTCTTCAGCTTGATCTTGCCCTCGGCCGCGGCCCTGTAGATCGCGCTGCGCGACAAGCCCAAAGCGGCAGGCGCCTGCGGGAGCGGGATTGTCAGCGGAGCGAAGCTATCGGTCATCCTCTGAGTTCCTTGCGTCACCAGGGGGTTGCCCGGTGCTAATGGGAACCTGCCGGGTCGCCGGGGGACGGTTCAAAGGGTCAAACTGCTTGGTGCGTTTTTCCCGGTTCTCCGGAGTGCAGTCAGCAGTTTGTGGACTGAACCAGGCGACACCCCCTGGAAGCCCATTCGTTGTGTCGCCTTGGCGGCGAGTACGACCAGCAGGCTCGTGTCAGTGATTGCGGTCGACCTGCCCAAACCCTTCAGGGACATCCGCCAAGTCTCGGCAGCGACGGCCGCTGCTACCGACCAAGGTTGGTTCGTCACTCCCTTGCCTTCCAATCCCTTTGGGCATGGGTCGATGTGACGAGAGGCTTCCGGCAAAATTTCCATCAGCTTTTTCACGCT
>JAABUS010002703.1_pt1 | contig 32191 bp, 33 predicted proteins | sample 5560161 | NCBI WGS metagenome assembly JAABUS01 (sample SAMN10711885, study PRJNA513376) | rock metagenome | isolation source: Antarctica rocks | place: Antarctica: Victoria Land, Trio Nunatak nord | collected 2016-01-04 | reverse complement strand
GTATGCGAGACAAGGCCCTGCGATGCCTGCCCCTGCTATAAGGACTTTCGATTTGAGTGCGGACATCGTTCTTTGTCGTCTGTTGAAAACTTATGTCTGAAGCAAATCAATTTATATGAACTTGGAGCACATATTTAACCTCGAGAGCAACGCTCAGAAGCATTCAGACTTCAGAGGGGCATTCTGAGAGGAACAGTCTCGATGGTGATGACGATGATGAGAATTTCGACGGGTTTCAGCTCGCAAAGAGTTGGAGCCGGGGTCGGAAAATATTCTTGGCGTCGGGTTGAACTTTAAAAATAGCATATGCTTTGGAAAAGCTTCGCGGCCTATGCGAAGCATAGGTAGGCCATAAAGAAACATCGATGAACGACGAAAGCATCGACGCTGAAAATCGAGCGAATGAGATAACAGATTGACTAAATGAGAGTCGCAGTTCGCTTATGCCGCGCATATTCTATACTTAAAAGACGAGCAGAACGACAAAAATGAAGAAGAAAACGCATGTATTTCGTAGATCTGACGAAGATAACGTGAGCGATAGCTTGTGAATGAACATGTCACAAGTTGAGTTCATGATTCGCATGTTTTGAAGAGGATGTAGGTCGCGCGACCCATCTCGAAGGTCATGCGACCCCTTCGATCATTCGAAGCTAAGACTCACGCTAACGCCTGAGCTCATACATAGATTTCATGGTCGCATGAACCTTTACACCTGTAACTACTTTATCATCAATACACAATCATTTCTTATCGATAAATATCGACATTGATTAATCAATCATCAATCGCTAATCAATCACTATTCACTAATCAATATGTTTTGAATCAAGAATGTAAAATGTTAATTAAATCATGAATGAATTCTTATTTATATGAGATTAATCTGAATTATTATTATTATGTTTTCAATTAAATTTTTAAAAGAAAAGTTGATTTAATAATCATTTATTAATAACTTATTAATTAATAATTAATTTAATCATTGAGATAAAAGTTGATCAAATGACAAATGTAGTAGAAAAAATTAATTGATGATTAATAATGTATTATTTATTGATTAATATTAAATTAATAGAATGAAAAATTTATAATAATGTTAAGAAGAAAAAAATGATAAGATTTTTAGATTGCTAATTTTCAGATTATTTACTGATTAATAAATGATTAATAAAATATTACTAATTATAAATTAATCATTGATAATTACATTTTCAAATTTCAATCACTTAGTAAATTTTTATTAATGTATAATTATAATAAATCAGAGACTCAAATTATTATTTAATTATTCAAATATTAATAAATGATTAATCAAGACTAAATTGAATTTAAGAATTTTCTGTTTATCAATGCTGTTATTTACAATTTTAGATTATCAATATTTTAGCTCAGAAAAGCGAAATTATGTGCAGAGTCACGCAAGTTTGCGCAATCTATGTTATGATGATCAAAGAAATCATGCAATCTTTGATATGAATTACATGATCTGTAATCTTTGTTTTGAAAACTATAGATTGACTGATTCACGCTAAAGCTCAATCAATCATGCAGAATGTTCAAGCATGATGTTAAAACTCTTTTGCATGAAATTATGTAACAGCAATGATTAAATAATCATTGAGTAATCAGAGTCTTGAAGTGATTGCTCTGATTGCTTGAATCAGAAGTGATCACAGTGAGCATGATGAGCACAAATGTTCATCTTGCTCATCTTGCTCAAAAATAATCAAAGTGATCATTCAGAGCAGAAATAACTTGATATGATTTTTCTATGTCTATATAATGATGATTGTTCTTTTAGATAGAAGCTTCGTGCTCAACTTATGTAAGTAGTTAATACATATTATTGTCTCAGCTATTTTCAGATCTTAAGTTTAGTAATAATGATTACTGTTTGATCTCTGTATATATCTTATGTTGTTAAAGAAACAATTATTACACTTTGAGCATCACTCTTTCACAAGATATCAGAGATGTTCATTTTCTTCAATCATGTCTAGTCAGTCAGAATGAATCAAGCTCAGTCAAGAAGCAAGCATCTTCAGCGCAGATAAGATCAAGATTTCAACATTGAACTTGTATCATGATGATTGAGATAAACTTGAAGCATATTTAGTACAGATAGAGCTATACATCAAATGACATTCATCTCAGTTCAAGTTCATTGAGAACAAAGTACTCTTTGCATTCATTTATTTAAAAAATAATGCATTCACATGATTTCATCATTATTTAATGAATTATTTGCAGAAGAAATCAGAAAAATGAGAAGAAGAAATCAACATGATATTTCGTGACTCTTAAATGTTCAAGAAACATTTAAGAAGAGTATTTGAAGACATTGATAAGAAATGTACAGCAGAACGATAGTTGTATAATTTGTGATAGAAAATCTTTGCAGCGACTTATTCAATCAACTTTCAGCATATTACAATGAATATGAAATGAAATGATGCAGCTTTCATCAGTCAGTTCTATCAGAAACTGCAAAAGAAAGTCAAGAATGAAATCATTAAAATTAATAAATTCGCTGACTTGCAGAATATGATATTCAGAGCGATGATCATCAATAACAGACAGTATGAAAAACATCTGAAAAAAGATAAAGAATCAACTATGTTAATAGTATTAAGTTGAAAGTTCAAGAAGAAACGATGACAGTCATACTATGATTCTCAATCTATAAAGTTAAACGCAATTTGAAAAATATTGATGAATGCTTGTGATAAAACAGTTCAACAAAGCAAGACTTGTTACATATATGAAAAGTTGAGTCATTACTTCAAGAATTATACTCAGAACAAGTACAAGAACAAGTCAAAGTTTTATAATAAACAAGACAAATCTTTTGCAGCAACAAAAAAAGATCAGAAAAATAAACATCAAGTATTATCATGAACAGCATGTTACAAGAACAACTGTCACACTCATTTGAGTGATAAGAAAGATTTAAAATGATACTTAAAACTTTCATGAAAAAATCATTTCTACACAGCAATTCATCATCAATTGAAAGTGCATGATGAGAATAGTGATGAAAGTTCATTCATTATGATTGCAAAATCAGAAATTCTTGACAGCGAAGCATATAACTTGAATAGATCAAATGACATCAAAGAAGCTATTCATTAAGCAGTCAAAGAAGAAAGTCAACTTAGCGAAACTTTATGAGCATTCACTATCACAGCAGAAAATGTTCTCAAGCAAGAAAAAGATCATCTTAAAGTAAAGAAAGATTTCAGAAAGCTTATAAGTCAAGCAAGCTTTATAAGCATGTACAACGAATTGTACACTCTTTTTAAGCAGAAAGAGAAAGATTTTTCACAATGAATGCAACAGATCAAGAATGATATACATCAAGCTATTTATGATACTATGTAAGATGAGTTAATTGCATCATGCAAAGATATTTGATATCATGACATAATTATGAAGAAGTCATTTACAGAAGTCAAGTTCATTAAGCAAGAAGAATATATACTTTTTAATGAAAATCACATATTCAAAAAACTTAAACAAATGACAAAAGTCATCAGAGAAAAATTTGATCTGTGTGATTCAAAGAAATATTCATTTAAGAAGATCAATTCAAATCAATTTTAATACATAAAACAAGTATTGAAAGAAAGAACTTTTAGTTCAAAAAACTAGAAGACTTTTTGATTAACAGATCATTGAAAAAGTTTAGTTGAAGATTGAAAATTGAAAGCATATTTGTTTTCATCAATGACTTGTTGCAGTTACAAATCTGAGTCAAAGTTAATGATCATGCAGCATGATTATTCATAAACAGCGACTGCACAAAGAATTACATATTCTCAGAATTTGTTAAAAAAGCGCAAATATTTACACAGAAGAAGAAAGAATTTTACAATTTGCAAAACTTCAATGAAACACTCATGAAGTACAATAATGAACTGATAAATCAAGAAACTCAACTCATTCATTTGAGACTTAAACAACATTGAAAGAAGTTATGTTTTAATTTTATGAAGCAGTCAGACAGTGATATAGTTCTGAGCATATCATGACTTTGTATGATCAATTCAATAATTGATTGAGTCAACAAGATAATTGCATTTCTAGATACAGAAGTGACATGATTGCACTTGATATTGAAATCATCGCAAAATGTGAAGATATTTATCATGATGAGCGAAGAAATGCGCGAAGAGTTCAGAGAAATCAATGACACACAGATGTTATGAAGTAAAGAGATTCAGAGTGATCACTTGAAAAATCTTGTTATCACTATTATTTTTAAAAAATATCAGAAATATAAGATTTTGTTTAAGAAAGAAAGTGATTAAAAGATATTACTCAAACATCAATCATGAAATCACAAGATTAAGCTCATTGATAACAAGAAACTGTTACGAAGCGTGTTGATGTTGAATAAAGTCTAGTCAATAGACTCTAGAGATTTTGATATGTGAACAAGAAACAATGATGTTTTGAATTGAAATATGCTGAAACATTTCATTTATTCAAGCTTTAGCAAATTGATTACTTCGTTTAGCAAATCAACTACTTCGCTTCTTTGTTCGCTTTACTATAAATACAGCTTGAAACTGTCTTCTTTCTTCTGTATTCTTAGTTTTCTAGTTAAAGCTATCTTTATTGATCAAACATTTTATTCAGCTACGCACTATCTTGCTGTAGTGTGATTAGATTCTAGACATGATTTCAACATTAAACTAAGAATTCGTTAACTTTATAATATGAGTATCAATATTCATTCAAGACACTCAATGAACAACGAAACAAGTTTAAAGAAATTTATTTATCTGATGATCAATGACTTTGAAAGACAGAACAACATCAGAAAATCAATAGAATCAACGACAAGACTGTTGAATTGCTAGAGAATCTATCGCTCATTCAGTAGCATCGATTTACTCAATCAATAGAATCAACGAAAACATGTGATTGTTGATTGCTAAAGAATCACAAATCTCTTTTCTCTTTCAAAAAGCTTGTGAATCAGTTAAGTCAAAATAATCTGTATCATCAAATTCAATTCAACTTGATTTGAATTCAGATCAATCTAGTGAGTCTGCTACAAAGATGCTGTTAATGCAATGATTTATCTACTCACATCGCTCTATCTATCAGTGAATCAATCTATCTCATGTTTCTGTGTCAACTAGTGAGTCTGCTTTAATGACATGATCAGAATCAATCTTTTCAATGAGCTAGTCGATTTTCTTCTAGTGAGTCTGCTACAAAGACACTGTCAATGCAATGATTTATTTACTCACATCGTTCTATCTATCAGTGAATCAACCTATCTCATGTTTCTACGTCAAATAGTGAGTCTGCTACAATGATCGCTTTTTTCTTCTCATAATGAGTCTGCTACAATAGACATTTCAATGATCTGAAAGATCAATAGAAAATAATAGAAAGACTGACATCAGAACTTTCTAGTCGCTGTTGCTATGAACTACACTACAAGTCATAGAAACATGATTTTTAAAAAGAAGAAAGTAATGTTACAAAGCGTGTTGACGTTGAATAGAGTTTAGTCAATAAACTCTAGAGATTTCAATATGTGAACAAGAAACAATGATGTTTCAAATCAAAATATGCTAAAACATTTCATTTATTCAAGCTTTAGCAAATCGACTACTTCGTTTAGCAAATCAACTACTTTGTCTCTTTGTTCACTTTACTATAAATACAGCTCAAAACTGTGTTTTTTCTTCTGTATTCTTAGTTTTCTAGTTAAAGCTATCTTTATTGATCAAACATTTTATTCAGCTATGCACTATCTTGCTGCAGTGTGATTAGATTCTAGACACAATTTCAACAGAAACTCATGAAACAGTTCATTTACTTATTGTTAACAGAAAAGCTTAATGCTTTGCAACAATATCTGAAAGAAAACATGCAAAAAGAATTCATTAGAAAATCATAGTCATCAGCAGAATATTCAATTTTGTTTATTTTGAAATTAAATGAAAGTTTAAAACTATGTGTTGATTACAAAGCATTAAATAACATCATGATTAAAAACAGTTATTTGTTATTGCTCATAGCAGAATTGCAGAACAGATTGCAAGATGCACAGTGATTTATGAAATTCAATATACTCAAGACATTCAATTGAATATGAATTAAAGAAAAAGATAAGTGAAAGACAGTCTTTTGCACTCAACTAAAACACTACAAGTATTTGATCATGTCTTTTGACTTAATCAATGCTTCAATCATGTTTCAGATCTTTGTAAATAATGTGCTATGATGTTATTTGAATTAATTTATCATAGTATATTTGAATGATATATTAGTATACTCAAAGATGAAGAAAAAACATGTGTGACATGTTAAGAAAGTTCTACAGACTTTGAAGAAAGTCGATCTGCACATTAAGTCAGAAAAAAGTGAATTTTATGTACAAAGTATACAGTTTTTGAGATTCATAATCATGTTTCAAAGTTTAAGAATGAACTTAAAAAAGATAAAAGCTGTTACGACTTAATTTACATTAAAATTAAAGATCAAAGTTCAATTTTTTTTAAAATTCATGAACTTTTATAAATGCTTTATAAAGAAATACTTCAAAATCATCTCATCACTTACGAATCTTATGAGAAAGAACATATTGTTCATGTAAACTGAGAAAGCAGAAAAAGCTTTCAAGAAGCTGAAGAAATTGTTCATCTTTCAGTCAATACTGATCATGTTTGAATCAGAAAAACTCATTATGCTCAAGATGAACACATCAGATAAAGCTATTGAAGCATATATCAATCAATCAAATGATAAAAGATGTTTACATCTTATTGCATTTTACAGTAGAAAGCTTACAGACGCTGAATTGAACTATGAAATACATGATAAGAAGCTGTTAACTATTGTTAACTCTTTCAAACAATGAAAAGTGTATTTGAAAGAATCTAGACATCAGATTCAAGTATATACAGATCATAAAAATTTGCTATACTTTATGATCATAAAAGTTTTAAATCGAAAACAGATTAAATGATCAAAAAAGTTATCATCATACAACTTTCAAATTCAATATTAAAAGAAATTTAAAAACTTGAAGATTAATGTCTTGAGCAAAAGAGCAAATCACATGATAGATAAATCACAGATAAATCAGATTATCTTACAAGAGAACTTGAATAATTTGATTGTTTATAATAAACAAAACGCAGCTACTTTATGAATCAACAACAAAGATTTTAAGAAATGAGTAAAGCTAAAGTTGATGAAGAACTCAGTCATGCAAGATATTATAAAGAATATTGAGAACAACGCGAACTTTGAGATTATCAATGAAATATTAATATTTCAAGATTTGATTTATGTTTCAACAAGATGCAGATAGAAAGTGATACATGATCATCACAAGTTAATGATACATGAACATTAAGATTTGAATAAAATCATTGAGAGAATATTTAGAATTTACTATTTCTCAAAGATGAGAAAACAAATAGAAGATATTATCAGAAAGTGCAATGTATGTATTTGTACAAAACACAATTAACATAAACTTTATGAACTTTTGAAAAGTCTCAGCACATCAAATCATGCGTGAAAAAGCATAGCTTTGAACTTCATAGTCAAGTTATTTAAGTCAAAGAAAAGAGTCATTGAAACAATGTATGACTTTATATTAATTATAACAAACAGATTAATCAAGTATGAATACTTCTTATCATACAAGAAAGTAACATTCACAAAAGATTTAACTTACACATTTCTGAAAACAATTGTAGCAAATCATGAATTATCAGATGAGATAAATAGAGACAAGCTTTTCACATTGAAATTCTGAAAATTCTTGATGAATCAGTTAGAAATTCATCATAAGCTGTCAACAACTTATCATTTGCAAACAAATGAACAAATGAAAAGAATGAATCAAACATTAAAACAGTATCTCAGATGTTATATTAACTATAAACAGAATGATTGAGTACAGCTATTGTCAGTAGCACAGTTGACTTTCAATAGCACAACAACAAAAGTAATCAGCATGTCATCATTTTTTGCAAACTATGAGTTTGAGTCAAAGACTTTCAAGAAATTGCATGAATTTGCACAATTAACTCAGAAAGTTACGCTACAGATAGAACAATTGCAGCTGTTACAGAAAGAATTATAAAAGAACATACAGTTTCTTAGTAAGTGCATGACTTTGTATGCAAACAAGAAAAAAGATAGAAAATCTACTTTTAAAAAGAGAAACAAAGCATATTTACTAAGACAAAATATCAAAATGAAAAGATCAAGTAACAAACTGAATCACACAAAGCTAAAATCTTATAAGATTTTAAAGATCAAAGAATCAATTAATTATAAGTTAGATTTATTAACATTTATGAAAATACATTCAATATTTCATATTTGTTTTTTGAAGTTTGCAGACTTGAATACATCAATTTAAACAGAATCTTCAGAAATTAATTCAAAGAATCAGAACATTGAATACAAAGTAAAGAATATATTGAATAAATAGAATATTAAAGATCAGTCTCATTAATTGATCAAGTGAAAAAATTACAATCATATCAAGAATATTTGAAAATCAGAGAAAAATCTCAAGAACTGTCAAACACTTCTGTGATAGTTTCAGTTGAGAAACTCAGTCAGTCAAAATCTGATGAAATCTCAATCTGCTTAAAAGACACATCAAAGAAAAGATCATTCAGCAATGATTCACTAGTCTTTCTTTCATTTTTCTTGAACTCAATGATGTTTTGAAACTTTCATTCAATCATTGTTTATTTCTTATTCTTCAGAAACATAAATTGATTTTGCAGATGAGTAATTCTTGTGAAGATCTTTTGCATTTGTTTGTGAATGTTCAGCAGCTCATCAAGAACATGATCATGTTCTGTTTTTATTCTTTTTTACTTCATCATCAAGAAAGTAAGATTGCACTTGCAATCAAGATGCATACACTTGATGCAATAATTGATTTCATTGTTGATATAACATTTCTTTTGCAAGTGATTGCAGTGTTCACAAAAATGCATGACAGCACATTCAGAACTTATACATTCAAGAAAATTTCTGCAATGCAAGATAAAGTTTTTGATTATGCAATGAAAAGACATGAAGAAAAAGTGATTTTTGAAATAAAATTTTTAAAAGAGAATCTAGTGTTAAAACTTTTTTGCATGAAATTATGTAACAGCAATGATTAAATAGTCATTGAGTAATCAGAGTCTTGAAGTGATTGTTTTGATTGCTTGAATCAGAAGTGATTACTAGATCTGTTGTTGAGTTCAAGTTGTTCAACTCAACTCAAGTTGAGTTTCAGAGTTGAATTGAGTTAAGAAAGATCAACTCAACTCAATCAAGTTGAGTCAGACTTTCGACTCAACTCAATCAACTTAATGAGTTAACTTGAACTCAATAACATGTTTAAACATTTTACTTATTTGAAATAAGTACTAGTAGAATGATATTATGAAACTTTAAAATGTGTATGTATGAATAATCTTTATTTACATGTTGAAAAGAAATCTATATGTATATAGAGAAATGTTTTCAACTCTTCTATCATTGACTTAGATCTCAGTCACTGTCTCTAACTAAACTGCTTGAAAAATGCGTGAGCAATTTTATGAAAACAGTAGATTGCAAAATGAATTGCAAAACTATCTACATAAGCTTTCTATTAATGTCTTCTTGTCTTCTTTGCTCAGACAATGCATTCAATTTAGCTTTATTCTTAGATGATGATCTTTTCTTGAAATTAGTCATTTCAAAGCTACATTTACATGTTGAAACAGAACTCAACTTCAAAGAAGAAATCATCTTGCGCTGTTCTTTTTTCACTGCTAAAGATGATGACTTAGATTCTTCATTCAATTTAGAGACTGCAACAAATTTCATCAAATTTCTTTAATTCATTATCTTTCATAATGATTGATCATTCTTCTTCAATCTGTTTCTCTCAGTCAAGTGTGATGTAACTCGATCAAAATGAGCAGACGCTGAAAATTGAGCATTCAAAAGTGAAGTTATCATAGATCTTGCTGTCGTAGATTTTGTTATCGTAGATCTTGCTGTATTAAATAATGTAGATAACGAAAGTTCTTTGAAGTTTGAAAATCTAGATTGCGAAGATGATATGAAAAGATCAACATCAAGTGTATCATTGTTCTTCAACTCTGATATTGTTAATTAAATGTCTGATGATGAACAATATAACATTACTTATCACGCTCGTTATCATCAACATTATTATTTGATGATGCATCGCTGATATACTCTAAATCTTCATTAATGTCAATGATGAAGACTAAATCTTTGTTCTTTTCTTGTTTCTATGCATTGAAAGCTCTTTTCTCTTTGATAAACTCATGAGACTTAAATTCTGCTTTCAACTTCACAGCATCTGCATGCTTAATCATCATGATATTCAATATGATGTTGACAACAAGAAAGCTGCAACAATAAGATAATAAGTCTCATTTCAAATTGAAAACTCATTCAACATTTGTTGAGATAGCTGAAATTGTTAAAATATCTTGAGTCATTCTGCTTAAATGAACAAAGTCTTTGAAATGATTTTTTCAGAACTTAATGAGATCAATGTCTTGAACAGTTTCTAAAGCTTATTAGAATTTGATATTTCAAACTATGTGACTGCAAAATTGATTGCAAAATTGATTGCAAAGAAATTATAAGACAACATTAATTATGCAACAAATGAAACAAAGAGAAGAAAAACTAATTTTGATTCAAATATTGTTTCACTTCGTTTGTTGAAACAAGTGATGATAAATTACGATGTTTGAAATTTCGTTTAACAACTATATCTGCAATGAAAAATGATTGTTGCAAGACTCTTTCTTGAAGTTGATCTTGCAATATAGTTGAGTTGAAAGCGTAGTGTTTAGCATAATAATTTATAAACTCTCATTTATATCTTTGTTTATAGTTGCTGTCTTGTCATGTAGATTGCTCGTATAAATTTAGTTTCTGATGAGAATCTATAATATTTTCAAGATTGTACATTAGCTTTCGATCATGACTGACATCTGCATAATATTCAAATAATTTGATTTGAGCTTGCGTTAAAACTTTCAAAAGCGAATGCTTTCAAGAACGCTGCTTTCTCTTCAGAGCTGTCATGTGATCTTTAATATGAAAGAACAAAACATTATAAACAATGTAAATTGCATTGATGTTGAGTTTGCAATTATGTTCAAGTAAATTAATGAATATCGCGAATGATTTGAGTAGTTCTACAAGATATTGAACATATGTTCATTCTTCATTATTGAGAGATAGCTTTTGAAAAGTAGTATTTTTATTTTCATGAGTAGAAATATAACTCTTGATGAAGACTTGAAGACGAAGTGCTCTCAAAAGCATGAAACAGATGAAATTTCAGTGAGTTTTAATGTCTTGTATCATCTTGAGACAAAGTTCGAAATTACGTTGAGACTTGTGAAAGTTCTCTATTCTTTAAGAACTTTCGTTCATATAAACAGAAAGCTTTTGAATCTAATTAAACATTACTATAATGTCATGAATAAGAGTGTACTTTGTATTTTTGATCGTGATTGCAAAATCGATTGCAAAATTGATTGCGAAAATAATAGCAAAGCAAACTAACATAATAAATAAAAATTATTAATTATCTTGAACAATGTTCAAGATAAACTCTCTTGTATAAACATGCTTTGAAGATTAATCTTGAGTATTCAATACTCTTTCTCATTCTCATTCTTAAGACTTAACGTCAGCGATTTGAGTAACTGTTTAACAGCTAACTGAATTACATGTGCTAAACATGATAAATGTGAAGTAGCTGAGAACATTTGCAAAGTCTCATCTAATGCAGTCATCATGACATCATTATTGCTGACGTTGTCTGTGATTACAGTCATAACTCAATCTTGAATATCAAGTTCTTGCAATATTCATTCAGTAATACTGCTTAGATTGCTTTTGATATGCTTATCTTCAATTTGTTCAAAGCTTAACAAGACTTTTTGATACTCTCAGAACTTAATGTAGTAAAATTTCATGATGACTAGAAAAGATAATCTATTAGAACTACTTTATTCATCTAAACTAATGAAGATTTTAGAATTCATTGATAAATTCTTGAGTATATTGACTTGAACAACAGTTGCTTGATTCTTGAAAGAGATCGTAAGTTTAATTCTGTGTGACAGAGTAATGTTTGATCATGTCATTTCAAATGCTCGTCGAAATTGAACATTGTTAATAATGACATGAAAAATGTTCAAAGTGACAAAAGTCTTTTGAAGTTGTAATGCAAAGACTTCTGAAGTATATTCTTGATGAAAAACATGATGCTCTGATTTGTTAATCTTTTGCAATCTTTTTTGCAATCTGTTTTGCAATTTATTTTGCAATTTGCAGCTAAGAAGAAACTTATCAAAGCTTTAACTCTAACAAAGTTATGAATGTCTTGAACTTTCATGATCTTAGTTGTTAAGTTTGTGCGTTTATCACAATCTTTGCTATTCAGATGATGTTTCATGATGCTGTTATCAATACTTCTATTGTTAGAATGCTCATAAACATGCAAACTGTCACGATTCTAGCCTTGTCAGACTCAGTCTTCTAGTCTTGTCAGATTTATTCTCGCTTCGTCATCTTGACTAGTCTCTATTGAGTCTAGCGTCGACTGAGAAACACATATATGTAGTCAACTTCTTTTCTGTAGCTATCTTTCTTTCTTAGCATTTATCTTCTAGTTAAATGACATTCATATTGACTCGCTTTATGCTGATTTCTAACATTAGATAAATGCTCATCATCTACTACTCTGCTATCGATGAATAGATGATATGAAACAATCTATTCAGTAAGAAAAATTTGCAAGAAATTCTTCAAATTTGCATCATCATTTTAGATTGCAAGAAATTCTTCGATTCTACACTCATTTTCATCATTCTATTCGCAAGAAATTCTTCGAATAAAGCATTCAGTTATTACCTGAAATTCACAAGAGATTCTTTGAATTTTCACTCATCAAAACATCAATTCTTCATCAATTCTTACCTCAACAACTTCTATCTTCTCTCATCATGACACATGACGTTGAATCAGTTGAGTCTTGAACAACTCGCCTGCTTAAAAGCACTGTCAATAGAAGAGTTTCACTTCTACTCATTGATGCTTCAGTCAAAGCTGAGAAAGCTGTCATTGCATGAAACATAAACATTGAAGAACAACTGTTTCATTGAATCAGTAATCAACTCAACGAAGTCATCAATATGCTGAACGAGCTTTGAAGTCAGCAAGACTTGACTTTACAACTCAATGAACACTGACTTCTTGTACAAGATAATCACAAAAAGAGAGCAAAACAACTAGAAGTCGCTTTTGATAAGAATGATGAGCTAGAGAAAAAGATCAGTCAGCTACAAGACGAGCGATTGAACTTCAGAGCGACACAACGTCAAGCTGATCAATCTATGCTTCATCAAGATACTCAGTCAGCTGAGCAACAAGTCAATCAGAAAGAAGCGCGCTCTCAACGAGAATTTTCTACTCTATCTAATAACGAAAACAAAAACAATCATCACAAGTTCGTCAAGCTTTCGAATTTACTCATCTTTATTAAAACAGATAATTCTATCTGAAAGACATGAAACATCAAAATAGCTGACAAGCTCGATGTCAACGCGAATCATTATTCTACTGAAAAGATTCATATTGTCTATGTGATTTTCAGACTAGAAGACGATGCTGATCAGCAAATTTATGCAAAGCATCGTATTGATGCTTTCTCATTCTATCAGTCACTATCAGAACTACTGAAACATCTGAAAGAAATTTACGAAGATCAGAATCTGATTCAAAAGTGTTGTTGCAAGTACGTTGCTCTGAAGCAGCTCAACAAGTCTTTCAGCTCTTTCTATTCAGAATTCACTAAAATATTCAGCTTTCTGAACTACGATGATATCATTCTGATGAACGACATTCAGAATAAAATCAACAATCATCTTCAGAACGCGTTGTCAGTTTGTCTCATAAAGTTTAGCTCACTTGATAAGCTCAAAATCTTTCTTCAAGATGTGAATAATAAACAACAAGTCAATTATCAGCTACGTGACGAGTAATGAACAGTCAAATCAATAGCAGCTTCGAAAAAACGTTTTGTTTCTTCGTTGACATCAGCTTCAGTCTCGACTACTAGCTATGTTCAACTCGCTACTTTTTTCATTCTTGAATCTGAATGATCAAGAATGTTAATCATCTGCTTCAACTGCAAAGTATCAAATCATCTTTCAAAGAATTGCTTTCAGCTGAAGACTAGTACTTTGACATCTCATGCATTCATTTCTCGTCTCAATGAGATTGTCATGTCAAAAGAAGAGAAGAAATTATTTATAGAGAAATCGAAGAATAAGACAAAAAACTAGTGACTTTCATCAAAGATGTGATGAAAGATGTGTTAATTTCTTCAACAATGAGCAGCTCAAATGATCTTTTTGTCTCGAAATCTTTGACTACTAAATGTGTACTATCTAGCAATGAAATTAGTTACTCATTAAAGTCATTGATTAACACTGAAGCAGCTGACTATTCGTTTATTAATTAATTAATCGCGCAGAATGTTTATAATCATTTGCAAATTGAATCGTTATCTTTAATCAAGCTCAAGTCAATAAGAAAATTCGATGATTATTATGCAAAAAAGCTCATTACTCATGCAATTTATTTGAATCTGACTGTTCAAGATCATATGAAACGTTTCGTCTTTATGCTGATTACTTGATTGAGTCAGCATCAGATGATTCTTGAAAAAACATGAATGAATAAGATCGAGATAACGATTGATATGAGAAACGATCATCTTCAATTTTCTGATTCAAAGACTCATATCAATGTTAGTTCAATCTCTCTTTCTGTCATCAAGAAAATCGCGATAGAACAGAAGAGTTCAATCTCTATTCAAATATTAAAGAGATTTATCTCTTCTGTTGTCACTCGACTCAGCGAGAAGTCATCTTCATTTAGTAAAATCGTGAAATAATCTAATTCAATCAACTTCGCTTCGTCTTTCGATTCAATAAACATAGCAATGATAGAGACTGCAGCATATAGATCACTAGTCAAATGATCGAATGTGACTACTTTCGTGATCATCATCACGAAAATCGATCGACTTCTAAAAACAGCTAGAAATAAACTTGAAGATGTAGATCTATAAGAGCTTTTATATGAAGAGATCTTGAAAAAAGTCAAAGCTAAGCTTTCTTCGAAATATCATGACTATCTAGACGTGTTTGATTGAGCTATGACTGATCAACTATTCTCTCATCGCTTCTACAATCACAAAATCAAGTTGACAGATGAGAGAATATCTTCTCGAAGTCATCTCTATCATATGTCTGACTACAAGCTTCAAAAGATGAAGAATTATCTGATTGAACATCTGAATAAAAGCTTTATATCTTTCAGCTCAATCTCATATGCTTCGCTCATACTATTCATCGAAAAGAAAGATGATAGTCTGCGTTTCTGCGTCGATTATAGAAAGCTCAATGCTTTGATTAAACAAAATCGCTACTCTCTATTCTTAATAGACGAAACTCTCGCTCGTATTCAAGATAGCAAGTATCTGACTCAATTGAATATAATAGTCATCTTCAACAAACTACGCATGCATTTAAGTAGCGAAGATTTGACTATCTTTATTACCTCTTTTGACTTCTACAAATATCACATGATGTCTTTCAAATTAATCAACGATTCGACTTTCTATCAACACTATATGAACGACGTGCTGTTTGATTATCTACATCAGTTTTGTCAGATCTATCTAGATGACATTATCATTTACAGCAAAACACTGAAGAAATATAAGAAACACGTACGACTAGTTCTACATAGACTACGAGAGATCAATCTACAGATGAATATAAACAAATGCAAGTTTCACGTTCAGAAGATCTTCTTTCTGAAACTATTGCTATTCATTGAAGAACTAAAAATGAATCTCAGAAAAGTACAAGCAGTAGTTGAATGATCTACTTTTACAAATCTCACTCAGATGCAGTTCTTTGTCAACTTCTGCAACTTCTATCAACGTTTTATAAAGAACTTTTTGAAGATTGTTCATTCTCTGATTCAACTAACTCAAAAAGAGATGATATTTGAATGAAATCAAGCTTGTCAAATGATCTTTGATCATATGAAGAAATGAATGACTGAAGTCTCTATTCTTCGTCATTTTGATCAGAATAGAGAGACTATTCTTGAAACAAACTCATTCAACTACGTCAACGATGACATACTTTCTCAGTACGACGACGAAGAAACATTGCATTCAATGATCTACTACAGCAAGAATCTGAGTCTCGCTGAGTGCAATTACGAGATCTATGACAAGAAACTACTAGCAATCATTTGTGTCTTCAAGCATTGATGATCTGAGCTGAAATTGACTGAGTTACTCATTAAGATGTTCATTAATCATCAAGCTTTAACGTCATTAATGAAAGATAAAGAGCTAAGTAGACGTTAAATGCGCTGAGTACAAAAGCTTGTCAACTTCAACTTCAAAATCATGTATTGCTCAGGCAAATAAAACATCAAAGTCGATGCATTGACTTGTCAAGTCGATTCAGTTTCTAGAAGCTCAGAAGATAAGCGTGTTCACTATCAATGAATCACTATTCTGACTTCAAATTGAATGAAAATTGCTGATTTAAAGAAGAACATCGAGAAATCAATCTATAAACAGATTCTTGAGACTAATGAAATCAACGAGAATTGTACGCTACTTCGTGAAGTTGTATTAAAAGATGAAGCTCAATACGAAGATATTAAATTAAGAAATTGTCGAGTTCAGAACGAAATACTATATCGAGATAATCTTCTATGAGTTTTCTTCAATGAGCATCTTCAAATGAAGCTAATTCAAGAAGTTCATGATTAATCTTCTATTGATCATTTCGAAATTCTCAGAACGATGAAGATCATAAGAAGATACTACTATTGATCTTCAATGCAAAAGACAATAAGTCGATATATTTGAAACTGCTACATTTGTCAGCGATCAAAGACTTCTTGAGATAAATTCAATGAACTACTACATTCTCTATTCATACTCGAACAGTGATGAAAGAACATAGTCATGAACTTCATCATCAACTTATCTCTTTTGAAAGACAAAAACATCATACTAACAGTGATATGTAAACTGACAAAGAAACGACATTATATTTCTTGCTTCACTGATGACGAGAGAATCACAGCAGAAAAAACAGCTGAGCTAATGCTTCAGTGAATATATTGAATACATGATTTACTCGATTTCATTGTTTTGAATCGAGACTCTCAATTTACCTTCATTTTATGAAAGTCGCTTTGCAAAAGACTAAACATTAATCTTCAACTTTTCACAGTCTATCACTCTCAGATCAACGATCAAAGTGAATGAGTCAATCAGAATGTTGAAAGATATCTTCGATTCTTCTGTTCATACATGCAGAATGACTGAGCTAAGCTACTACTCATGATCGACTTCATCGACAATAATGCTCTGTTCTCAGTCATCTTCTCGATCTCTTTCTTTTTAAACAAAGACTTTCATTCTCGTATGAGCTTTGAACTCGATGTCATTGAATATGAAAGTTTCTGTGAACGCTTGCAGACAGCTAAAGTCGAGAATATATCTGAACATATGAACAAAACACTGAAGTTTGCTCGCGAGTCGCTAGTCAAAACACAAGAACAAATGATGAAACAAGTCAATAAGCATAGAAAAGAAGTTGATTATGAGATCGAATCAAAGATGTTTCTGAATGAAAGAAACATCATTACAGCGAAATCTTTCAAGAAGCTAGATGACAAAATGCTCGATTCTTTCATCAATCTAGATTTCATCAACTCTTCATATAGACTGAAATTATCAGAGTCTATGCATGTTCATGATGTATTTCATTCTGATCTGCTTCGCTCTGTCGTCGATGATTTCTTGTCTGATCAAAAGAATAAATTCTCAGATTCAATAATGATAAACGACGAAGATGAGTGAGAAATCAATGATATATTGAATTCTCGTCGATATCGAAGATAACTTCAGTATAAAGTCAAATGAAATGACTATGACAATGATCTCAATTGATACAACGCTGATGATGATGAATTTATGAACACTCAGAAGATTGTTGATGATTTTCATATTTGATACTTGAACAAATCGCGCTAATCAACAATTCAATCAATCACGATTTAACAGATCTGAGTCTGTGAAATCATGATTGAGCAATCAATTGAGTCGAGCAGAAAATACATTCATGCAAACATGAATCGTCGAAGAAAGAGAGTAATGTCATGATTCTAGTCTTGTCAGACTCAGTCTTCTAGTCTTGTCAGATTTATTCTCGCTTCATCATCTTAACTAGTCTCTATTGAGTCTAGCGTTGACTGAGAAACATATATATGTAGTCAGCTTCTTTTCTGTAACTATCTTTCTTTCTTAGCATTTATCTTCTAGTTAAATGACACTCATATTGACTCACTCTATGCTGATCTCTAACACAAACATAAATGATAAATGAGTTTAAGTCTTTCGCTTTCAACTAAAGCTGTTTGATAAAAGTTATTTCATATCTCATTTGTTCATATTTGTAAGATTCACTTTGAATGATGATAGTCTGATACTTTTCATTCTACTTGCATTGCATATTGAGTTTGCTTTCATCAATTCAAAAATATATGTTGATATTCTTGCTCATGATTGTATAGCACATATCATTCATCATGTAACGACTGCAGTTTAATGAGCACGACAGAAGCAATGTTAAAAGAAGAAGATCAAGCACTATCATGCTTGCTGTTGTCAAGATTCTCTGAAGATATATTTATAAAACTGAATAAACTGTTCATACTTGCTTGCAATTCAGATGTTCTGTTTCAAGAAAATGACATGATAAGTAAGTTAAATAAAAAAGAGACTGCAAAAAGAGTTGCAAAAAGAATTGCTAAGACAGTTGCAAAAAGAATCAAAAACAAGTTTGATCTTTCAAGCATCATTAAACTTAAAGTTTGAAGATCAATGCAAATCATGCATCATTATTAACTTGTGACTGATTGATTCTTATCTTTTAAATTAACTGTTAATTATTCTAAAAACTAGCACATTTTAATAGATTTCAAACATTATGATTGACTAAGAAGCTTATTACAAATACAAGAAAATAATTATACAGAAATGAATTGAAGTACGAAATAATTGTTGCACAAAATTATGTAAAAAGAATGTTTAATTCTTCTGTTCACTTCTGCTATTTAATTATTACATGAGAGTATGATGTGATGCTGCATGCAATAAATGATTTTATTTATCAGCTTGTGACTGCGAAACTAGCTAGATTATTGATTTAGAAACGCTCGATTTCTAAAATATGAGCATTAAGAGAATCAAAAAGATTACTTGACTTCTTAATTTTGAATATTACTTTTCAGATTTCATATGTCAATTTATGTAAAATATTTGATGTTCATTCATACTTGTTGTAGTTAAAATTTGTCAATCAATTCTCAGTCTGATCTGATAGCATAATTCACTTGCATGACTTGTTTTTAATCGTCTTTCTTCTCAATCATACTACACATCATAGAGTTTTCTCAGACGTGATAAATGATTCTTGAAAGCACTTTGATGTCAATTTGCAATCTCAAGAGATATGATAATTTCTGAAGAAGACTCAACGATATTGATTGCTCTCTGCTTTTTTATATATCACAATGTTAGTATAAATATTGAAATACAAGTCGCGAAATTGATTGCAAAATTGATTGCAACATTAAGAGCAAAATCAAAAGCAAAATTCAAATAGTAAAAGAAATAATAATCATGTTGTAAACAAGATTACAAAAAGAACTGTTAAAAACTTACACAATAAGATGATATACTACGTCTTTTCAGAAATTCTGAAACTGTCAAAGAATTTTCATTGTTAATGCTTCTCTGATAACATTCAAGTCATTCATCATCTCTTCATTTATCATCATCTTGAGCTTTTCTCTCAGAAGCAAGTCATTCACCTGATATTATTCTTTCATCTGAAGATCATTAATGTCAGAGAGCTTCTTTCATTGAAAATTCTTCACATTCATATTGAAACAAGCACTTAATACTGAAGAATCTTGATTGAAACTTGCAACATCAAGACGCGTTCTTACATGATTCATTGTATTTTCTTTTGCAATTCTATGAATTTATTAATATTTAATTGCAAAAAAAATTGCAAAAAATATCGTTGATTTTATTTGCTATTTACATATGTAATTAACAAGAACTCATGATCATCATTTGATGCTTGTAAATAGACATTCGATTTTTTGAATTGCTTGATTCAGTAAAAATGAATGTTTCTATCTCTGTTCTTGACATCTTTTATTTCTTTTTCATCACTCGTCATTCTTTCGACTCAACTTCTAGTCTTTTTCAAATGAGAATTATCAAAATAATTATCATTTATCTTGCGTTTGTTAATTAATGTCATTGCGATGATGATATAAAGTAGTAGTGAAAGTGTAGATGTAATATTTTAGTAATCTAGATGATGATTATGAGTTAAAATAGTGAAGTTCAATTGCAATAATGAGATATGAACTTTAAACTTCAATATCTTGATTTAAGATTTTAAGATTTAGATCATCAACACTAATTCAGTCATGTAATCATCAACTTTTCTTCTTCTTTGTAACAATCATCTTCAAACAACAACATACTGCAATCATGATTGCAACAGCTCAATAAGTTTATAAAAGATTGCAAAACTGATTGCAATACAGAAACAATGAGTTTAATGTCAATAATAAAACGCTATTCAGCACTTTTGATTTTGCAACTGATGAGATTTTGAACTCAATTTTGAATTCAAATGAATTCTTCAACTTGCATGAATTTATGTATATGTTTCATTTCTTATTACTCTTGAATTGATTGCAAAACTGATTGCAAAGTAGAAATAATATTGCAGCGAATTCTAAATTCAAGCTTACAAGATCAAATTTTGATCATGAGTTAAACAATAAATCGCGATTGTCAAGCAGCTCAGAATCATCATTGTCAAGCGCATCATCATCATTCTCATCATCATCATCTTCATCATCATCATCTTCATCATCATTCAGTAAAAAATCTCATAACAAGCAATTTGTCAAAAAAATGTCTTGAAACAGTCAATAGTGCAGTCAAAAACTGATGATAAAAAGATGAAGCTCATCAAAGTAAGTTTGAGACTTACTAAATTGCAAAAAAAATTGCAAAAGTAATTTCAAAGATGCTGATCATATGTTAGAATGTTTAATTCATTGAGTCAGTTCATGTTATCAATGTCATTATAAAAAGTGATTTTATCAAGCTCAAGAAAATGCGAAAATATTGCAGAGAAACTATGATACTTCGTGAAATTCATTGATATCAAAGAACAATCAACTTACTTATTTCAAAGCTGTTGTTTCAGCATGTGATTCGCGAAGTATGTCATGAATTGATTGAAGTTGATCTTCGCTTTCAATTAAAAGCTATAAAAACATTGCAGAAGATGATGAAAGCGTGACTGATTGCAATGTATGAAGATTAGTTTCATGATCAATTTTGCAATCAATTTTGCAATTCAAATACTGATTACTTAACAGATATCAATCTTTGTGCAATTCATGCAAAGCATGTAATCATTCAAGCGAAGAATATGAGATTAATTTTTCGTCTTACAAGCGAAAAGTTTACATTTGAAGTCTGTTCAAATTACATGATGAAGTAGATAGTCATGTTACTATGCAATCAGAATGCAACGCTGTCACAAAACAAATAAATAGTAAATACAATTTTTGCACTGTCACATTGTTAGTGATACTATTGCTTTCGCGCATAATTCAAGTTAATTCTTATTGCTTTTGTTAATAACTTTAGTTTTTTTTTCTTGAATGTAAAGTCAATTGATTAACTACTTGTATGCATGAGATTTCAGCGCAAACGAGATTTTCGCACACGCTAACTAAAACTATCTATATTGATGTCATTTTAGCACGTCAAACTTTAACTATTTGTTGCTAATCTTTCTAGATTAAAGTGTGCAAAAACTCAGTTTGCGTGAAAATCTCGTGCATACAAGTAATTATTCTATTTTTAGAAATCGAATTTGAATTCAGTCTGCATGAAAATTCTGTGCATATGAGTAAGTATACTATTTTTAGAAATTGAGTTTAAACAATTCAACTCAATTTCAAATTGAGTTTGAGTTAAGAAAGATCAACTCAATCTCAACTTAAACTCAGAATTGAATTGAGTTGATCTTTCTCAACTCAACTCAATTCTAACTCAACGACAGATCTAGTGATTACAGTGAGCATAATGAGCATGAATGTTTATCTTGCTCATCTTGCTCAAGAATGATCAAAATAATCATTCAGAGCAAAGATGACTTGACATGATTCTTCTATGTTTATATAATGATGATCATTCTCTTAGATAGAAGCTTCATGCTTAATTCATGTAAATAGTCAATACATATTATTGTCTCAGCTATCTTCAGATCTCAAGTTTAGTAATAGTGATTACTGTTTGATCTCTGTATATATCTTGTATTGTTAAAGAAACAATCGTTACACATAATTGAATGATCATGAACATAATTTCACTTTTCTGAGCTATTGATAATTTAATCTTTACTATGAATTATTTATTAATATTTGATTGATTAAACATTAATAATCGATAACAAGAACTATCTGTACATGATGTTAATTATGAACTCATTGATGCTGTCTGCAGTATTCAGTGAAGTCTAATGTTCTTTATTCTTTACTCTCAAGATTGCTGTCATCGCAAAGTCATCATTGTACGACGCAATCAGAACAACATCAACGTGACAACATCTCAATCGCTCAAATCACTATTTCTAGCTGCAATTACTAACGCGAAAGAGATGAATGCAATCGACATAATGAACTGATGTACTCAGACTGCAATTGCATGCTCAAATTCTTTACACTTTTCTCTTTACACAGCTTGAAACGCGCGAAGAAGCAACAACGACGTGATGAATGTTATTAGAATGTATGAAGTGACAGCATGCAAAAGATTGCAAGAAGAGCTAGAAATACTTTACATTTTACAAGAGTTGCAACACATGATGATTCTACAAGAATGCTTCATGAGAGTTGAGATGTACAGTGATTCTACAAGAAATTTTATGAAAGTCAAGACATATGATGACTTTCACATCTTATAAGAGTCGAGACGCAAGATGACTCTACAAATGATTAAAGATCGAGAATGAGTTTTGATATGATTACAATTTATAAAGAAGATGCATATTTCTTAAAACTCATTCTGAGACACTTCTGATATGATGACAATTTATAAGAGAAAACTTCAATTTTTTTAAAAGATTGTTTCATCAGAATATCATATGATATCTGCAAGAAAAAGCACAAATTGTTTGATTTATACAAGAATTTAAGCAGCTGATGAATTTTACAGTATATGAATGTTATCACAAGAAAGAAAATACAAGCGAAGATCATATTGATTGCAAATATATGATTGCAAATATATAGTTTTTGCATAGATTTACAATGAGTGTTGAATTGAGTAAGAATTAAAAAAAAACATTAGTCTGAGCGACTAAACAGAGTACATTCAAGCATGTGATAAAAAAGCAAGATCATCAGAAAACAGAAATGCAGTGAGTATCAAGAAATCATGCAGAATGTTGAACAATTCTTGAGAAGACTGTTCAAAACTGTAAAATGAGCAAGAAATGCAATTGCAAACACATTGACTCAAACAACAATTCTTTTTCTGATCAAGTCAGAGTGCTTTGACATCATCATAACAATGTAGAATAAAGCGAAGATGATGTTTCAGACTTACTTTTCATCATTTTCAGAGATTTTCATGCTGAACACAATAAACTTCAAGTACTCGCTCTCGATTGAAAATGATGCTTCATTAATGCATTGTAAGATTAAAAGAGTCGTTTACAAAGTGACATCTGACAAAACATTGAAACACATGAGATACATAAATAGAATAATGCGCAGACTCATTGATGATACATCAGAATAAATACACTCTCTCTTTGAAAGATGTTTACAGAAGAGAATACAATCAACTCAGTTCAAGAGCACAGTCATAATAGTGATGCAAAAGTCAGACAAGAAAGATTACTTTAATGCAAAGATATATAAATCAATTGTGCTACTCAATACATTGAGCAAAATATTGAAGTTCATCATATTCAAACATCTGCAAAATGTTGTAGAAGCTTGCAACTCAATATTAAACATTTAGATGAGAGCTTGCAAGCACAGATTAATAAATACAACTTTGCAACTAATTACAGAAAAGATACATACTGTGTGAAGTGACATGAGAAGAAGAGTAGTCTCACTGCTGAATCTGAATAAGAAGAATGCATTTAACAATGTGATGCACAGCAGACTTTTACATGACATGAAGAAAAGAAAAGTTTTTAGACTGCTTCTTGAATTTGTGAAGAACTTTCTTAAAGATTGATGCATCATGATCACAATTGATGATTACATGATGATGAAATGTAGCATGAACATTAACATATCACAAGACTCTTTGCTATTGTTGATATTATATTTGTTTTACAATGTGAACTTGTTAAAAGCATGTGATGATATCAAGCTGAGAACTAACTTCACAAACTTCATGAATGATGTCAATATCTTAACATATGAAGAGTTTATAAAATGCAATTGCAGAGTTCTTAACGAGATTTATGATAGATGCAAACAGTGATCAAAAATGCATGACATCAAATTCTTAATGACAAAGCATGAGTTGATTCACTTTACAAGAATTTCTAAATGATTCAATATGAAAGTTGATGTAAAGTTAATAAAACATCAGATTAACTTGAAATCAGATATCAAAGTCTTGAAAGTTCAACTGAACTTCAAGCTGAAATGAGCGACTTACATGCATCATATTGAAGCAAAACTAGTGATTAAACAAAAGATCATGCAAACAATCATTGAGTTTACTTGAAGCTCATCAATGATGATGAGTAAGCAAATATACTTCGCGATGATGCATTCTCTGCTTAGTCACGAAGTCATCATATGATATACATCACAAAGAGTGAAAGATCATCAAAAGAATCTGAATGTTAAGCTGAAATCAATGCAAGAAAGAACATTGTGACAAATCATCAACATTTATCATGCAATATCAACAAAGATTCTACAGATGAAAACAAACATGATGTTGATAGATATTCACTTATCAAAGTTGATACAAAGATTGATAATAAACATGAACTCTTGAAAATCAGATGAAGTTATTGAGATGACAATGCATTGAATTCACAACAACTTGATACTCAAAAGAGATTGAAAATCAAAGCTGTGCAAGACATCTCTACAGTTGAAGCAAAAGTGAATGAAAGAAATACTTAAACAAATGAAGATGAATTGAAATCATTTTTACATAGTGATTTTCTGATCAAAGTCATTGAAGATAGTTATAGTTGCAAATAAGAAAATGTCAATAAAATAATACAATCTTGACATGTTCATGTCAAAGCAAAGAGTTTACTTGAATGATAACAACAGCAAAGACAATGTTACAGTGATTGCAATGAGAATGAACTGAGAGCTAGATAAAAGACTGAAGAAATCAACTTTAATCATCATTCATCATGATGAACTGAAAGAATTAGTCATGAAGATGAAACATTTCACAGACGTAGCAACTGTGAATCAAGAGTGTCATGAAAAGATATACAAAGTATATAGTGATAGTCAGACTTTTTTGAAAACAGTGAAAGTTATGATATCAATAAAAGATCAAACACGTCTGCAATGAATTCAAATTGTGCATGAAAGCATTTAATTTTAAGAAATCATGCTGAAGTTACATTAAGTGATGAGACATGCAGAAGTACTTAAAAATGAAGCGATGAACAAGATGATTAATGATGTACATGATTTGTCTCTATCATTGACTGAGCATTAATGCACTGAAGTGATAACAAGATTAACACTCATACAGAAACAGATCAAACAAACATGAAGAATAGTCTGAAAAGAGAAATTTAATGCAGCTCATTTTCAATATTTGACATCAAAAATGACACATCAACATCTGCAACTGCACAAAAGTTATGCAAAGTCTTACAGCGCATTATTAACGCAGCTACATATGAGAAAAATTGACTTCAATCAATTTTTACATGAGAAATGAGTACTCAATGTTGTTACAACAATGTACAAATGTGACAAAGATTGAATGTTGATTAAGCACATTTTATTAACATGTTTTAAATGAAAGATAGAATGAAAGATGATGCAATGCAAAAAGAACATCACGAACTTGAGAAAGCTTCTAGAAATCATGAGCGTGATAATAATGATCATTCAAATGATACTCTTGACAAGCATACTGAATCAATTTCAGACTGTGACATCATCAAAGAATCAGATGAAAGAGAGAGAAAGTAAAAAAGAAACAAGCTCATAAAGTTCTTGCATTGAGAACAGTTACAGTATAGAGCGCAGAAAAAAGCGATAATAAATGTTAGAGATCGATCTAGAGCAAGTCATAGAGATGTCATTTAACTAATAGATAAATGCTAAGAAAGAAAAGTATCTACAGAAAAGAACTTGATTCTTATATGTATGTTTCTCAGCTCTATGCTAGACTCGATTAGAATGAAATCAGATGAAGACTAGACGAAGTATAGATGAAGACTAGAATCGTAACATTATCTTCTTTTCTTGACTATTCATGTTTGCATGAATGTTGTTTCTTAGTGCGCTTTTCTTGAATATTTAATATGAAAGTCATCAATCATCTCTTGAGCATTCATAAATTCGTCATCGTCAGCGTTATATCAGTTGAAATCGTTGTCATAGCTCTTTCATTTGACTCAATATTGAAGTCATCTTCTATAGCGTCGAAAGTTCAGTATATCATTGATTTTTTATTCATTTTCATCTTTTATCACTATTGACTTCAAAGATTCATTCTTTTGATCAGACAGAAAGTCGTCGACGACAGAGCGAAGCAGATCAGAATGAAATACATCATGAACATGCATAGACTCTGATAATTTCAGTTTATATGAAGAGTCAACGAAATCTAGATTGATGAAAGAATCGAGCATTTTATCATTCAGCTTCTTGAAAGATCTCGCTGTAACGATGTTTCTTTCATTCAGAAACATCTTTGATTTGATCTCATAATTGATCTTCTTTCTATGCTTGTTAGTCTGATTCATCATTTGCTCTCGTGTTTTGATCAGAGCTTCGCGAGCGAAGATCAGTGTTTTATTCATGTGATTGAATATATCTTCAACTCAAGCGATTTGCAGACGTTCGTGAGTGCTTTCATACTCGATGATGTCAGAGTTGAAGCTCATACGAGAATGAAAGCTCTTGTTCATGAAGAAGAGAATCAAGAAGATGACTGAAGACAAGACGTTATTATCAACAAACTTGATCATGAATAGTCACTTGAATCAGTCGTTCTGCATGTATGAACAGAAGAAACGAAGATATCGCTCAACATTCTGATTGACTCGTTCGCTTTGATCGTTGATCTGAGAGTGATAGACGATGAACAATCGAAGAGAAATGCTCAGTCGTTTGCAAAGAAACTTTCAAAGAATGAAGATGAACTGAGAATCTCGATTGAATACAATGAAGCTTGATAAATCATGAGTTCAATATACTCATTGAAGCAACATTTCAGCTGTCTTTTCGACTGTGATATCTTCATCATCAATGATGCAAGAAATATAATGTCTTTCTTTTGACAATCTGCAAATGACAGTCAGAATAGCATTGTAGTTGTACGAATCAGATAGATTGATAATGAAATTCATGACTATGTTCTGTCATCGCTGTTCAGATATTGATAGAGATTGAAGCAAGTCATTTGATTTATTTCTAGATGTCTTTGATCATTGACAAACATAGCAGTTTTGAATATATTGATCTACTGTCTTTTGCATGAACAATCAATAGTAGTTTCGTTTGATGATCTTCATCGTTCTAAGAATATCGAGATGATCTATTGAGAGTTGATCGTGCATCTCACGAATCAGATTCATTTGCAGAAGTTTATTGAACGAAACTCATAGCTGACTGTCTTTGTATAAGATTTCATTCTGAACTCGACAATTCTTCAGCTTGATGTCTTTGCATTGTGCTTCGTCTCTTTCTATTGCTTCGCGAAGTAGAGTACAATTCTCGTCGATTTCATTCACGTCAAGAACTTGTTTATAAATTGACTCGCTGATGTTCTTCTCTAGATCAGCAATCTTCATTTGATTCGACGTCAAAATAGTGATTCATTGATAGCAAACGCGTTCATCATCGAAATCTCTGAGCACGAAGTTCGCTCAACGAGTTAATGCATTGATCTTAATGTTCTGTTTATCAGATTGATACATTATCTTGAAGTTGAAATCAGCTAGCTTCTGAACTCAGCGCATCTGATGTTTACTCAGCTCTTTATTCTTCATTAATGACGTCAGAGCTTGATGATCGATGAACATCTTGATTGATAGCTCAGTCAATTTCAGCTCAGATTGTCAATGCTTGAATACTTGAATGATTGCTAGTAACTTCTTGTCATAAATCTTGTAATTGCACTCAGCGAGACTCAGATTCTTGCTGTAGTAGATCATTGAATGCAATGTTTCTTCATCATCATACTGAGAAAGTATGTCATTGTTGACGTAGTTGAATGAGTCTGTTTCAAGAATAGTCTCTCTATTCTGATCAAAATGACGAAGAATAGATGCTTTAATCATTTGTTTCTTTATATGATCAAAGATCATTTGACAAGCGTGATCTCATTCAAATATCATCTCTTTTTGAGTTAGTTGAATCAGAGAATGAACAATCTTTGAAAAGTTCTTTATAAAATGTCGATAGAAGTTGCAGAAGTCAACGAAGAACTGCATCTGAGTGAGATTTGTAGAAGTAGATCATTCAACTACTGCTTGTACTTTTCTGAGATTCATCTTTAGTTCTTTGATGAATAGCAATAGTCTCAGAAAGAAGATCTTCTGAACATGAAACTTGCACTTGTTTATATTCATCTGAAGATCAGTCTCTTGTAGTCTATGTAAAACTAATTATACGTGTCGCTTATGTTTCTTCAGTGTTTTGCTGTAAATGATAATGTCATCTAGATAAATCTGACAAAACTGATGAAGATAGTCAAATAGCACATCATTCATATAGTGTTGATAGAAAGTCGAGTCGTTGATTAATTTGAAAGACATCACGTGATATTTGTAGAAATCAAAAGAAGTGATAAAGATAGTCAAATCTTCGCTATCTGAATGCATTCGCAGTTTATTGAACATGACAATGATGTTCAATCAAGTCAGATATTTGCTTTCTTGTATACGAGCGAGAATCTCGTCTATTAATGACAAAGAGTAGCGATCTCGTTTGATCAAAGCATTGAGCTTTCTGTAATTGATGCAGAAATGCAAGCTATCGTCTTTCTTTTTGATGAATAGTATAAGTGAAGCGTATGAAGCTGAGCTAAATGATATGAAGTCTTTATTCAGATGCTTGATTAGATAGTTCTTCATCTTTTGAAGCTTGTAGTCAGACATATGATAAAGATGACTTCAAGAAGATGTTCTTTCATCAATCAACTCAATTTTATGATCATAGAAACGATGAGAGAATAGTTGATCAATCATCGCTTGATCAAACACGTCTAGATAGTCATGATATTTCAAAGAAAGCTTAGCTTTGACTTCTTTCAAGATCTTTTCATGTAAAAGCTCTTATAGATTTACGTCTTCTGATTTATTTCTAGCTGTTTTTAGAAGTCGATCGATTTTCGTGATGATGATTGCAAAAGTAGTCACATTCAATCATTTGACTAGTGATTTATATGCTGCAGTCTCTATCATTGCTATGTTCATTGAATCGAAAGATGAAGCAAAGTTGATTGAATTAGATGATTTCACGATTTTACTGAATGAGAATGACTTCTCGCTGAGTTGAGTGATGACAGAAGAGATAAATCTCTTTAGTATTTGAGTGAGAGTTGAACTCTTCTGTTCTATCGCGATTTTCTTGATGACAGAAAGAAAAATCGAATGAGCTTTGATAAAAGCTTTGATATGAGCTTTGAAACTAGAAAATTGAAGACAATTGTCTTTCATATCAATAGTTATCTTGATCTTGTTCATTCATGTTTTTTCAAGAATCATCTGATGTTGACTCAATCGAGTAATCAGCATAAAGATGAAACGTTTCATATGATCTTGAACAGTCAGATTCAAATAAATTGCATGAGTAATGAGCTTTTTTGCATAATGATCATCGAATTTTCTTATTGACTTGAGCTTGATTAAAGATAACGATTCAATTTGCAAATGATCACAAACATTCTGCGTGATTAATTCATCAATGAATGAATAGTCAGCTGCTTCAGTGTCAATCAATGACTTTAATGAGTAACTAATTTCATTGCTAAATAATACACATTCAATAGTCAAAGATTTTGAAGCAAAGAGATCATTTGAGCTGCTCATTGTTGAAGAAATTAACACATCTTTCATCACATCTTTGATGAAAGTCACTAGTTTTTTGCCTCATTCTTCAATTTCTCTGTAAATAATTTCTTCTCTTCTTTCGACATGATGATCTCATTGAGACGAGAAATGAATGCATGAGATGTTGAAGTACTAGTCTTCAGCTGAGAACAATTCTTTGAAAGATGACTCGATACTTTGCAGTTGAAGCAGATGATTGACATTCTTGATCGTTCAGATTCAAAGATGAAAAAAGTAGTGAGTTGAACATAGCTAGTAGTCGAGGCTGAAGCTGATGTCGACGAAGAAACAAAATGTTTTTTCGAAGCTGCTATCGATTTGACTGTTCATTGCTCGTCACGTAGCTGATAATTGACTCATTGTTTATTATTCACATCTTGAAGAAAGATCTTGAGCTTGTCAAGCGAGCTAAACTCTATGAGACAAACTGACAACGCGTTCTGAAGACGATTGTTGATTTTATTCTGAATGTCGTTCATCAGAATGATATCGTTGTAGTTCAGAAAGCTGAATATTCTAGTAAATTCTGAATAGAAAGAGCTGAAAGACTTGTTTAGCTGCTTCAGAGCGACGTATTTGCGACGACACTTTCGAATAAGATTCTGATCTTCGTAAATTTCTTTCAGATGTTTCAGTAACTCTGATAGTGACTGATAGAATGAGAAAGCATCAACACGACGCTTTGCATAGATTTGCTGATCAGCATCGTCTTTTAGTCTGAAAATCACATAGACAATACGAATCTTTTCAGTAGAGTAATGATTCGCGTTGACATTGAGCTTGTCAGCTATTTTGATATTTCATGTCTCTCAGATAGAGTCATCTGTTTCGATGAAGATGAGTGAATTTGAAAGCTTGACGAACTTGTGATGATCATTCCCGTTTTCAGATAGAGTAGAAGACTCTCGTTGAGAGCGAGCTTCGAAAGTCGAGCTTCGTTCAACTTTCTGATTGACTCGTTGCTCAGCTGACTGAGTATCTTGACGGGGCATAGGTCGATCGGCTTGACGTTGTTTCGCTCTGGAGTTCAATCGCTCGCCTTGTAGCTGACTGATCTTTTTCTCTAGCTCATCGTTTTTATCAAAAGCGACTTCTAGTTGTTTCGCTCTCTTTTTGTGATCATCTTGTACGAGAAGTCAGTGTTCATTGAGTTGTAGAGCCAAGTCTCGCTGGCTTCGAAGCTCGTTCAGCATATTGATGACTTCGTTGGGTTGATTGCTGGCTCAATGAAACAGTTGTTCTTCGGTGTTTATGTTTCATGCGATGGCAGCTTCCTCAGCTTCGGCTGGAGCATCGGTGGGTAGAAGTGAAACTCTTCTACTGGCAGTGCTCCTAAGCAGGCGAGTTGTTCGGGGCCCAACTGGCTCGGCGTCGCGTGTCATGGTGAGAGAAGGTAGGAGTTGTTGAGGTAAGGGTAGGTGAGGGGTTGATGTTTTGGATTGGTGTTTTTTGGTGAGTGGAAATTCAAAGAATCCCTTGTGAATTTCAGGTAATAACTGGGTGCTTTATCCGAAGAATCCCTTGCGGATAGAATGGTGAAAAATGGGTGTAGAACCGAAGAATCCCTTGCGGCCTAAAATGGTGGTGCAAATTTGAAGAATCCCTTGCAAATTTTCCTTACTGAATAGGTTGTTTCG
>JAABUS010002702.1_pt1 | contig 32197 bp, 31 predicted proteins | sample 5560161 | NCBI WGS metagenome assembly JAABUS01 (sample SAMN10711885, study PRJNA513376) | rock metagenome | isolation source: Antarctica rocks | place: Antarctica: Victoria Land, Trio Nunatak nord | collected 2016-01-04 | reverse complement strand
GGCGACGTTCATCCTCCCGAGCCTCGCTCATTCCCTGCTGCAACTGAACGCTATCGCTGTTTTGCACTGCCTGGTAGGCCCGCTCGTCATCAACGAAATCCGCGCTCGCCTCCAGGAGACGACCGGCTGCGACGAGGTTCTCCGCGAGCGTGCCTGAGCGGTCAATGCGCGACGCCAACATCTCCTGCTCGTTGCGAATAGCATCGACATCGATCAACGGTCCATCGGGGCGCTGTTCGGCATTGGACCGAGGCAGATAAATCGCCTGCTCCAGAGCGAACTCTTCGAGAAAGCGTTGCATCTGGGCCTGATCTCGCTCTGCCGCGGACCGTATTGTCCGCGCCGCGGAGCCGAGACGTTTGAGCTCAGCGTCGCAGCGTGTAATTGCCTGCCTCGCTTCCCGGAGAATCTCTGATAGGGCCTCATTGCCGGACCCCTCGCGGGCGGCGCCACCATGGCGCAGAGCGACAGCACCTCCAGTGCTGTGGTGCTCCGCGCCATCCCCATGTTGGTTGGTCGCACGGTCGACGTGCCGGTCCCGGTCGTGAGCCGTCAATCATTCCGCCTCATAGTCAACTGAACGCGAGGTACCTGGGACCATAGTACTACGTGAACGAGGAACTGCGTGCGGTAAATCCGCACGTCCGCGCCGTGACCCGTGTTGAGTTGAGTGGTCGAAGATGGCAGGGGGCTGTCACGGGAGTTTTCCAGGCATGGATCGACGGAGTTGGGTCACCCGGTGGGGAACCGAGTCAGTGACGGTGAAAGGAGGGTCATCTGGTCCCCGGTGCGCTCGATCGGTCGTCAGTTCGGGTGAGCCGGATGATCCGCGAACCACGCTCTCCGGTTACGCCGAGAGGAAGGCGGCTCCGGCTGTTCAGCCTGACCCGCGACATCTGGCCGCCGATCACGCTGTGCAATGGAGAGGAAGGAATTACGTTGGCTCGCCAGTATCGGCGTTGCCCTCGTCGACCCGGAACCGCTCGACAATCCCTGCGAGCTCATCGTCGTCGATTTTGCGGAAAAGTGGCTCGGCGCTCACTAACGCCTGGTCCGGAGGAAGCGGAACCGCCTGCCAGGCCAGGGTGTGGACCACATCGGTACCGCCCAGCCACTCGTGAAGGCGCTGGGCGGAAAAGGGCAAGAACGGCGCGGTCAGGGTTCGGAACGCACTGACGACCTGAAGCGAGGTCCAGATGGAGGTCGCCGCGGCGGAGCGGTCCTTCTTGATCGTCGTCCATGGCGCGGTCTCATCGAGGTAACGGTTGAGTAGTCTCGCCAGGCCAACGATAGCGCGCAACCCATCGCGCAGGCGCCGACCATCAACCAGCGAGCCAACCTCGTCAAAGGTCATGCCGATCTGATCGAGCAATGTCTGATCGCGATCGGTCAGTGTCGCTGGTGTGGGCACGCGGTTGCCGAATTGCCGCTCGGTAAAGCGCAGGAGCCGATGAATCGCGTTCCCATATGTTCCAACGAGATCGTCATTCGTCCGTCGCTGAAAGTCCTCCCAGGCGAAGTCGGTGTCGCGGGTCTCCGGGGCGTTGGCGGTGAGATAGAAGCGGATGACATCGGCGTCGAAAAGATCGAGGAACTCATGGAGCCATGGTAACCGGGCCGTGTAGGCACGGCTCGAGGAGAGCTTCCGACCGTCCAGGGTGAGAAACTCGTTGGCGGGCACATCGAACGGAAGTGCCAAATCGCCGTACCCCATCAGCATCGCCGGCCAGATGATGGCATGAAACGGGATGTTGTCTTTCCCGATGAAGTAAAACGCGCGACCAGGGGCGCCCCCTTCTGCTTGCAAATCCCACCAGGCCCTCCAAGCTTGGGGTTCGCCGCGGCGTTCGGCCCACTCGATGGAGGCGGAGAGATAGCCGATCACCGCGTCGAACCAGACGTAGATCCGCTTGGTCTCGTAGCCCTCGAGGGGGATCGGAACGCCCCAGTCGATGTCACGGGTGATGGCCCGCGGCTTCAATCCCTCCCGGAGCCAGTTCCGGGTAAAGGCCGACACATTTGATCGCCACTGCGACTGGCTGGCCTCGACCCATGCCAGCAGCGGTTCCGTAAACTTTGGCAGGTCGAGGAAAAAGTGGGTCGTCTCCCGAGCTTCTGGGGTTGCTCCGGTCAGTGTTGACCGCGGATCGATCAGGTCGATCGGGTCGAGTGTCCGTCCGCAGTTATCGCATTGGTCGCCCCGGGCGTCGGCATAGCCGCAATGGGGACACGTACCTTCAATGTAGCGATCGGGAAGGAAGCGCTGGGCCGACGGGTCGAACATGGCGACCGTGGTGTCCTGAAAGAGGTAGCCGCGCTCGAGCAACCGCAGGAAGAACTGCTGAGTGATCCTGTGGTGGTTCTCGGTGATTGTGGTCGTGTAGAGATCGTACGATAGCCCGAGTCTGGAAAATGACTCCGCGATATTGGCGTGATTCTCTTCGGCGACGGTTTGCGGGCTCACCCCGCGACGATCGGCGACGACCGTGATCGGCGTGCCATGCATGTCCGATCCAGAGACCATCAGGACATGGTTTCCGGCCATTCGCTGGTACCGGGCGAAGATATCCGAGGGCACATAACAGCCCGCGGCATGGCCGAGATGGCGTGGTCCGCTGGCGTAGGGCCAGGCCACGCCCACGAGAATATGCTCCGGCTGATGATCGAGTTGGAGTGGACGCTCAGTCATGGAATCGTCACCCGTATCGGCCCCGAGAGGCATTGAAGCGAACGCGCAGCACGTCGATGACATTGTGCCAGGTGTCCCATCCTGGATGCACTTTGGAGCTGGTGCCATAGGTCCAGACGACGGGTACCGAGCAGATGGTGAAGCCGAGCCGCCGGGCGATGACCAGCAGTTCGACATCAAAGGCGGTCACTCGCGGTCCATGAACCGGCTGCGAGGAGTCCGGATACAGCAAGGCGCGATCGAGAACGTCCTTCAACACCGGTCGGCGGAATACTTTGAACCCGCATTGAGTGTCTTGAATACCCGGGAGGAGAAGCGCGCGCACGAGCAGGTTGAAGATGCGACCCATCAGGTGACGGTACGACGGTTCGCCGACGCGAGAGGCGGCTGCTCCTTCGCGTGAGCCGATGACGATGTCGCACCGCGTCGACAGCATGTCTCGCATCCCCTCCAGGTAGGAGAGCGGCGTCGCCAGGTCCGCGTCGGAGAAGGCGACCACGTCGTTCACGGCAGCGCGCATACCGACTCGGACCGCGGCCGCCTTGCCGCGATGCGGGATGGCCAGAACGCGAACCATCGAATGCGGGGCCGCGGCCGCCTCAGCCACCAGCAGCGTATCGTCACTGCTGCCATCGTCGATCAGAATGATCTCCGCGGGATAGGGCTGAGCGGCAAGATAGGTGACCGCCGTCGAGAGCGTTGCCGCGATCCGCTGCGCTTCGTTGTAGGCGGGAATCACCAGCGATAATGAGGAGAAGTCGCTCACCGTCGGGGTCATCGTCGGCGTAACGCCTCTCTCCAGCGGCCGGACCCCCGGTCCACGTCCGTATCGTCGATCAAGACGGTCGATGGTAGCACAAGCGGTGACTCACGCCGGGCGGGGATATTGACGGTCTCCTGCCGCTCGTCGCTGCCCGCCTGGGTGGCTCGCCGCGGCTCTTCCGTCTGGCGTCACCCCGGCTATGCTATCGTCATAGTCGCCCCGCGACGATAGGAGAAGACCATGCTCGAACTCGGAGCACACATGTCGATTGCCGGCGGATGTGAGCTTGCTCTCCGCCGAGCGGCCGACGTCGAGATGGCGGCTTGTCAGCTCTTCACGAAGAATGCCAGTCAATGGAACGCCAAACCGATCGACGCGGCCGCGGTCGAACGCTTCCGAGAGGAACGAGCGCGAACCGCGATCCGGCACCTGGTCGCCCATGATTCCTATCTCATTAACCTGGCTTCTCCAGACGATACCCTGCGGGAGCGATCCCGCGTAGCTTTTGGCGACGAGCTCGACCGGTGCGAGCAACTGTCCATCCCGTACCTGGTGACCCACCCGGGCGCCCATGTCGGAAGCGGAACGACGCCGGCCCTGAAGCGGGTGTCCTCGGAGATCAACCGCCTCCACGACGAACGTCCGGACGGAACGACCATGACGCTGCTCGAAACGACCGCCGGGCAGGGGACGACACTCGGTCGGAGCTTTGAGGAGCTCGCGGAAATCATCCATGGCATCGAGGATCGGAGTCGGGTCGGGGTCTGCTTCGATACCTGCCATGTCTTCGCCGCCGGATACGATCTACGTGAACCATCCACGTATGGTGCCACCATCGACGCCTTCGATGCGATCATCGGACTCGACCAACTCCGCGTGTTCCATCTCAACGACGCGAAGAAGGGTTTGGGCAGCCGGGTCGACCGCCATGCCCCGATCGGTGACGGTGAGTTGGGCGTCGCAGCGTTTGGATTCATTCTCAACGACCCGCGCTTTGACGGGTTACCGGGGCTGTTAGAAACGCCGAAGGGTGACGACGGCGAGGAGGATCGCCGGAACCTCTCGACCCTCCGCTCGCTGGCGGCCGTTGGCGCAGCGTTCCCCTGATGTCGAGCGCGCTCGGCATCCGCCCAATATCTCCCGCCGAGGAGTTCAATCTCGGTCGCCTTTTAGGGGCGAACGTTTGCACCAACCGGTGCCCGCCCCGGGGTGCGGCGTGACGTCCCCGCCCGGTCGCGAGCCCTCCCGTCGGTTCACGCCGCGACCGCCATCACGGCCGGTACAGACGCGACGCCGCAATTTCACCCAGATGGTCGCCCGGTTTGTTGCTCATTGGCGTCGCCGCACCGCGGGACGTCTTGACGGTATCCGGATCGTGCTGGCGCTCATGGTTGGGGTTGTCGGGAGCGCGGCCGCCCTTGGCGGGGCGCTCGCGGACAGCTACCTTCACCGCGGCATCGAGACCGGCCGTGAGCTCCCCGTGGTCCATCATCCGACCGGCAGAGATCTGGCGATCAACGTTGATCTCGACCGGTTTCCGGTCGACCAGATGGAAGCGGTTGCCACCGCGCTCCAGGCCCAGGGAATCCGTTACGTGCGCCAAACATTCGCTTGGTCGGCCATTGAACCCGTGCGAGGAACGTACCAATGGGACACGACCGATGCCATGATCCAAATTTTGTCACGTCATCGGCTGGTGCCAGTCGTAGTGCTGAGTCGAACTCCATCGTGGGCCAGATCGCCATCCGACACCGGGGCGGAGGATGCGCCGCCGGTTGATCCGGCCGACTTTGGACGGTTCGTCGAAGCGGTCGTGAGCCGGTATGCCGCCGATCTGCGCTTCGTTCAGATTGGGGACCGCCCGAACCACCGGGGGCGATGGGGAGCCGGCATGCCCAACCCGGCTGCCTACGCCACCTTCCTGGCATGGGGCGCCAACGCTGCGCGAAGTGCCAAGAGCACCGTCACGGTCGTCCTGGGCGAGCTTGATGTCGCCAGATCGGAGCAGGACGTTGACGATCTGGCATTCCTCGAGGGCGTCTATGCCGCTGGCGGGGCGACATTCTTTGATGTAGTAGCCATTGGTCTCGATGGGGGGGTGACCTCTCCGCTCGATCGGAGCGTCAGCGGAGAGCGAGTTAACTACGCGCGGGCGATCCTGTTCCGGGAGGCGATGGTCCATCGCGGCGACTCTGGAAAACCGATATGGGCGACCCACTATGGCTGGAAGAAGGAACCGTATGGCGTGGTGTCGGAGGGAGATCAAGCCGCCTTTGCCGTCGACGGCATGGAGCGAGCGCGAGCGGAATGGCCCTGGCTCGGCGTTCTCTTCGTCTGGCAGTTCCTGCCAGTCTCGCCCGCGACGAACGAGGCCGCCCCGGAGGCCGGCTACGCGGCCCTCGATGTCAGCGGTCGGGCGACGCCCCTCCTCGGAGCCCTGCAGGGGCTGGCCTCGGAGCGCCATCCTCCGGCGACCACGGGTTTCGCCCCCGTTGACAGCTCATCGTTCACGTACGGCGGCAACTGGTCGCCCCAGGTCCTCGACCAGGGAGAATACCGGACGACGAGTGAGATGGGCTCCCGACTGACGCTCCCGTTCGTCGGTACGGGGTTGACCGCTCGCCTCCGCCTGAGTCCTGGTGCGGGAAGTGTTGAAGCGAGTGTCGACGGGAGTACGGTGGCGCTCGACCTCCTTGCGGGGCAGGCCAGGAATCTTGACGTCCCGCTCGTCTCCGGCCTTTCCGACGCAAATCATGTCCTGACGATCCAGTTGACCGGTCCTGGAGAGCTTACCTTTGGCGGTGCCATCGTCGACCGGAACGTGCCTGTCATCTGGCCGATTGTGCTGTTGCAGGGATCGGGACTGTTGCTTATCGCCCTTGCGGCGCGCGAGGCGATCTATGTCGTCGCCGAGCGCTTCGGTCACCTCCAGCGGCGCCGAGCGTCGGATCTCTGGCCGGAGCTTCCACCTTTGTCGGACTGGGGCCCGGTTCGACGTGCGGGATGAGCCCGCTGCAGTTCAGGTGACGACGACGCCTGGTGACCAGATGACGGCTGCATCCTTCGATGCCATCGGCGCTGTTGATCGAGCTGCTCTCCTTGCCATCGTCTTCTCCGGCGCTCCTGTCGTCCTTGGGGCTGACGGAGCAGCGACCGCAGTGGTGCTGATCGTCTGCCTGGTGGCCGGAATGGCCTCGCCGCTGGCCGCGACTGCGGCCGTCGTGCTCGCGCTTCCGTTCACCTACCGATCTGTCCCCATCGGAGGCAGCGTCTTTTCACCGCTTGAGCTTGCGATCGGATTGCTCGTCGCGAGTCACGGTCTCTCCGCGTTACGCCGAGGTCGGACAACCGGGCCGCCGGGCCGCGCGCGGTTGCTGACGGGTATTGGACTGCCCGTGATCGTGTTTCTCGCGGCGGCCACCGTCTCGCTGGCGACCGTGGCTGATCCCGCCCATCGCCACGAGAGCCTCCGGGAGTATCGGTTGGTGATCGCCGAGCCAATCTTGTTTTACCTGTCGGCTCGACTAACCCTGCGGATGCGCCATGGCCGACGGGTTGTCGCGGCGGCACTGGTGGCGGGAGGGGTTGTCGTAGCGGCCTGTGCCATTGCCCAGCTCCTCCTCGGACTTGGAGTCGCCACGGACGGCGTCCAGCGAGCGACGGTCACCTATCCGCATCCCAACAACCTTTCATTTTTTCTGGAGCGGGTAGGCACATTTGCTGCGGGGGCCGCCCTGGTGCTTCAACGATCTCGATGGCGAGCGATCGTTGCTGGTTCGGCGCTGATCGTTTTCCTTGGGGTTGGGGCGACCCTCTCGCGTGGAGCCGTCGTCAGCGTGATTGTCGGCGTGGCCACCCTCATGCTGCTTACGGGTCGCGGCCGAAAGGTGCTGGTTCCCTCGATCTCGATGATAGGCGTCATCGCGATTTTGTTTACAACGCTCGCGAGCGGCCGTCTCATCGATCTCGGTGGATCCGGGCGATGGCCCACGAGGTTCTTCATCTGGCGCTCAAGCCTGGCAATGGCCCTCGATCATCCGTTGTGGGGGGTCGGTCTCGATCAATTTCTGTACCTTTACTGGCGTCGGTACGTTGAACCGGGAGGCTGGCCAGAGCGATATACATCGCACCCGCATAACCTGTTTCTCGACCTCTGGCTGCGCGTCGGTATACTTGGCGCCGGCGCCTTCGCGTGGGTCTGCACACGCGGCGCTCATCTTGCCCGGCGTAGTCTGTCGTCCGGTGGCCTCCCGGCCATGCCATACGTCGCGGGTGCGACGGCGGCGCTTGTGACCGGTCTCGCGCATGGAATGGTTGACAATGGATTTTTTTTGCCAGACGTGGCGCTAATGACGTGGCTCTTTGTTGCATGGTTGGACGCAGCGTCGCATGACCGTCCCAATGCATAGTGTCGGCCTCCGACACGACGAGTCGCGGTGGACTGCTCCAGCCCGGGTCGATCTGGTCATCGTTCTGCTCGCCGCGATCTCCGGTTCGTTGCTCGTCCTGCCTCCGTGGCCCCTGAATCTGCTCCTGCTGACGGCTCCAGTCACCTTCGTCATTACGCTCGTCTCGCCCCCCATTGCGTTGGGCCTGTGTGTCGCCAGCATTCCCATCCAGGCGATGGGCGAGCACCATCTCGGTCCGCTGACTCTCCGGTACACGTCGACGATGATTCTCGCTCTCTTCATCGCCTGGTCCATCGGCAAACTCGCCGGGCGGCGAGGAGTGCGCGGGAGTTGGCTGATCCCCCCGTTTGCCTGCTATGTCGTGATTCTCTTCCTCTCCGGTATTCAAGCGGACAGCGTGCGCGATTGGCTCAGCGAGCTCTATCGATGGAGCGTTGCGCTGCTGGCCCTCGTCGTCGCTGTTGACACGCTGCGAGATGCGCGAAGCGCGCGTCCCGTGATCTTCGGTGTTGCCGTCGGGATGGTCGGCGCGTCGCTGTTCGGTATCTATCAGGTCGTGACCGGTTTGGGGCCGCGGGCGTTCAACGTTGGGGGGCTGATCCGGGCGTATTCGACATTTGGGCAGCCCAATCCGTTCGCAGGCTACCTGGAGCTTTCACTCCCGCTCTTGCTCGCCGTGGCGGGCTCCTGGCTCGGTCACGACGACCTACATCCTCGTCGGGGCGGGATCACGCGCGGGCTGGGGTTGGTCTCGGTTGTAGCGCTTCCTTTTGGTTTGGTCGCGCTGGTTTTGACGCAGTCACGAGGTGGGTGGGTTGGTGCTTCGGTGGGCCTAGTGGTTGTCGTGTGGCTCACCGGGGGATGGTTACGCTGGGCCGCGACTGTTGTCGTCGCCATGCTCGTGATGGTTGTGCTCGTGACCCCCGTTGGATCGAGGGTCACCGATCGAATCGCTGGTGGAGAGATTTCATTCCGCGATGATGTTCAGGTGACCACGACCAATTTCGCGGCGCGCGAACGATTGGCTCACTGGCGAGCGGGCATCGCGATGACGAGGAGCCATCCGATCCTCGGCGTGGGTGCGGGGAACTTCTCCCGGAACTTCCGGGACGACACCCCGACCTGGCGTTTCCGCGTATCGCGCGGCCATGCGCACAATGCCTATATTCAGGCGGCGGCGCAGACTGGCTTTCTCGGCTTGACGTCTTACCTGGCACTCCTGGCCGTCGTGGTTGGCCGCCTGTCGCTGGCACTGAGACTGGCCAGAGACTCTGAGCACCGGGCGCTTGTTGTCGGGGCCATCGGCGTGACTGCCGCGTTCTGCATCCACAACCTGTTTGACTATCTTCATGTGCTGAGTTTCGGTATTCAGCTCAGCGTTGTTTGGGCATTCGCGGAGGTAATGGACGTGGGTTCAGAGATCTCGGGACATAAAGCGACGGTGGCACCGTGAGCGAGGCGACATCTCTGGAAGACCGGGCTGAGACGATGCTCGGAGCGGACGAGCTGCTGTCACACGCCGAGGAAGAAGCCTTAGCAACCGCCGGAACAGACGACCACGCCGGGGACCCCGGTTCACTGCGCGACCGGCTCCTCAAGCCGCAAACAATCGCTTCTTTCGTGATCGCGATTGCGTTGGCCGCCTTCTTCATCCGCCGGCTGGACGTGAATCCCGCGGAAGTCTGGAAGAATGCCCGCAACGCCAACCCCTTTCTCTTTCTGATGGGTTTCGTGGTGTGGTATGGGACGTTCTTCATCCGGGCGTACCGGTGGCGGCAGATGCTAAGCAGGGTCGGAATCGATCGCGAGCACGGTCATCCAGTCCCTGGCATCGTCGGAATCGTCGAAATTTTTCTCCTGTCGTGGTTTGCCAACTGCATCGTGCCGGCGAAGCTGGGCGACGCGTACCGGAGCTACCTTCTCAAAAAGGAAAGTAAGGCGTCGTTCAGCACGACCCTCGGGACGATCCTCGCTGAGCGCCTGACGGACCTTGTCGTCCTCTTTGCCGCGATGTCCGCCGTCGGAGTCTTGCTTTTTCGCGGGCACGTTCCCGACCGGGTGGTCCAAACATTCTTTTTCGGCCTCGCTTTGATCGTCGTTGGGGTGGGTGCGGTCACGGCGATGTGGTTCTTCCGGCATGCCTTGCAGCGCCGGCTGCCGGAACGGGTGCGGGAGCAGTACGGCCGGCTGCACGACGCCGTTTTCGCATGCCTGCGTCGACCAGGCGGGTTTCTTGGTATCAGCGTGCTGATCTGGACCGGTGAGGGACTTCGAGTGCTGTTCGTCTCCTGGTCGCTTCACGCGCACGTTTCGTTCACCGCCGCGATGTTCATCGCCCTGATGGCGTCGCTGCTGACGACATTGCCGATCACACCGGCTGGTCTTGGCATCGTGGAAGGGGCGATCACCACCGTCCTCGTGCGTTTCATGGATATGGATAGCTCGCTGGCGCTCTCGATCGCCTTGCTCGATCGGGTCATCGGGTACTGGACGGTCATTCTCGTCGGCATCGTGCTCTCTATCCTTCGGGCGCGGCGGGGCCTGGTCTGACGCGGTCCCGCCAGTCGTCGAGGCATTCTCCCCATGCGCGTCCTCGTCGACGATAGCGCCGCGTTTAATCAGGGTGCGGGGATTGGCCGCTACGCTCGACATCTGGTCCCTGCAGCCGCCGCGCGGCTGCCGGGATCACACTTTCGTCTCTGTTACGCTCCGGCTCGTCGTGGAGAAGCTCCGTTCGCAGACCAGGCGTTCGCCGCCTTTGGCGACCAGACGCGTGTCGATGTTCGCCGTCTCTGGCTTAGCCGGCGTCGCGCCGACCAGCTCTGGTTTCGAGTTCGTCTGCCGCTGCCGCTCCAGCTCCTTGCTGGGCGGGCTGATGTTGTCTATTCACCCGACTACACCGCGCCGCCGGCGATGGGTGTACCTCGGGTGATCACGGTCCACGACCTCGCCTATCTCATGGTGCCCGAGCGAGCCCCGGCACCGCTTCGACGCTACCTCGAAGCCGTAGTGCCCCGGATGATGGCTCAGGCGGCGCGCATCGTCATCGTCTCCGAGACGACACGGCGGGACATTGAGGAGCGGTACCCCATGCACCGCGACAAGCTAGTCGTCGTGCCTAACGGGGTTGAGCGTCGGTTCTTCGACGCCATCCCGCCGGGCCAGGAGCTACGCCGAAAGCTGAGCTTGCCCGACGCGTATCTGCTGAGTGTGGGGACGATCGAGCCGCGAAAAAACCTCGTCAACCTTTTCGCGGCGCTTCGCGCGAGACCGCGACTGGGAGTTCCCCTGGTCGTCGCGGGGCGGAGAGGTTGGGATGCTGAGCCCATCTATTTGGCAGCGGCCGATCTGGAGCGAGCGGGACTGGTGCAGTTCCTTGGTCATGTGCCCGACGACTCGTTGCCGTCTCTTTACGCGGGAGCCGCCGCGCTCATCTATCCTTCGTGGTACGAGGGATTCGGACTGCCGGTGCTGGAGGCAATGGCGGCTGGCGTCCCCGTGGTGGCCAGTACCGCCCCCGCGCTGACGGAAGTTGGAGGGGAGCTCATCACCTCGGTCGCACCGGATCAGGTCGAGGCGATGGCCACGGCAATTGAGCGCGCGATGTCTTTATCGGAGCAAGCAGCGCCGGCGCGACAGGCTCGTCAGATGAGAGCGGCAGCGTGGACGTGGGAGCGATCGGGGAGCCTGCTCGCCGACGTTCTGCGACAGTTGGCGCCTTCATCTGATGACGAGTTGTTGGTAAAGGATAACGATGCGCTCCCGGATCAGGCGACTCGCTGACGACCACCCGACGCTCGCGCTTCTCAGCATCGCCGGGGTGGCCCTTGGTGGTATCGTGTGCATGTGCCTGGTGATCTTTCTGCTCGCCTATCTTCGCTGATCCGGGAGGAGTCGCCATGGTCGCGACGCTGGCTGATGCGCCGCCGCAGATGAACGTGGCCGAGTTTCGGACGGTTGTGCAGCGCATCGAGGACGAAGTCGGCAAGGTCATGGTCGGCCAGACCGATATCGTCCGTGACGTGCTGACCAGTTTGATCGCCGGTGGACACGTGTTGCTCGAAGGCGTCCCGGGCCTAGGCAAGACGATGTTAGTGCGGACCCTCGCCGACGCGCTCGACCTTGAGTTCAGTCGAATCCAGTTCACCCCTGATCTGATGCCGGCGGACATCACCGGGACGAATATCCTCGCGGAGGATCAGGAGGGGCATCGCCGCTTTGCCTTTCAGTCCGGGCCGATCTTCGCCAATCTGGTGCTGGCCGACGAGATCAACCGGGCAACACCGAAGACCCAGTCGGCGTTGCTGGAAGCCATGCAGGAGAAGACCTGCACCGTCTCAAACGTCATCCACCGCCTGGCCCAGCCCTTCTTTGTGCTGGCGACCCAGAACCCGCTTGAGATGGAGGGCACGTATCCCCTGCCCGAGGCGCAGCTCGACCGGTTTTTCTACAAGCTCGTCGTGCCGTTCCCAACTGCGGAGGACCTGACGGAGATTATCCACCGCACGACCGCGCGATACGCTACCGAGGCGACCAAGGTAGCGGTCGGCCAGACGATTGCCGACATGGGCCAGTTGGCGCGACAGGTGCCGATCGCGACCAGCGTCACCGACTATGTCGTCCGTCTGATCCTCGCGACTCACCCCGAGGGAGCGTTACGCGCCGATGTCGTCAAGCGGTATGTCCGCTATGGCGTCAGCCCTCGGGGCGCCCAGTCGATCGTTCTCGGCGCGAAGATTCGCGCCCTGATCGACGAGCGACTCAATGTGGCGCTGGACGACGTCCGGGCCGTGGCGCTGCCGTCGCTACGCCACCGCTTGATTCTGAACTTTGAGGCGGAAGCGAGCGGGATCACGCCTGACGATGTGCTGAGCCGCGTGCTTGAGGAGGTACCGGAGTCGGCCTCCTAGCGCCTGCCGCCTTGATCGTCGTCGGGGAAACGTCGCCTCGAGTTGACCAGCAGAGGAGCGATTGGTGCGAGCGGTCTTTCGATCCGGGGCGGGGGACTGAAGCGGTTGACACCCCCCAAGCCCCGTGCTACCATCCGGACCGGTTTTGGAGGCGTGGTGTAGCGGCCTAACATGCAGCCCTGTCAAGGCTGAGATCGCGGGTTCGAATCCCGTCGCTTCCGCCGGTGCATTCTTTCCCGTCCGGGTTGACACTCTCTGGCCGGGGAAGGGCAAAGAAGAAGGGCCTCAGGTCCGGCCGTGGTACCACTGCCACGGCCGTCCTATTACTCACCACTACACTCGCGAAAAGCTGGCGTGCGAGCTTGTTTCGCTCGGTCGGCGTCGCCACTGACCAGGCTCCCGCGACATCAGCAAGGAACGCGGCCAGCCGGTCTCCGGCGTCACTCTCTGGATCGCTCTCAACCGGTAGTGCGGCCAGCTTGTCGGTCACCGCCGCCCGCTCCGCATGGTACTTTGCCTTATCGAGGTCGCCGTCGAGGTAGAGGTCCTTTAACCGGTCGAGCCTTGACCGAAGGCGGATACGCTCCGCTGCTGTGTTCGTGTCCCGACTCTGGTAGTAGCGCCAGGCGGCCAGCAGGCGCGATCGCTCCCCTTCCGGCACAGCGAAGCCGGACAGCAGTTCGCCAATCTGACCCTCGATCACATCGGCGTAGCACGATGGCTCGTTGCAACCATTGCCCTGTGTCCGTCCGGCGCATCGGATGCGCCGGCGTCCCGTGCTGTGGCTCAGTGCGTTGACGTTGGCACCGCACCCACCACAGACAGCGACGCCGGAGAGCGCCCACGGCTGGCGCCGACTCTCTACCCACCGGGGCCGACTGGTGTTCGCGGCCCGTGCCGCCTGCGCCCGTTCGAAGATGGCCGGGTCGATCAATGCGCCGTGCTTCGCTGGCACCCAGCCGCCCTGACCGTCCGGCAACTCCCCGATGTAGAAGCGGTTGATGAGGAACGCCCGGACTGAGTCCTTGGTCCACGGGTTCCGACCGCGGTTGCCGGTCGTGACGTGACCGGCAGCGTTGAGGGCGCGCGCGATCTCGCGGTCGCTCTGGCCGGTGGCGGCAAGGTCGAAGGCGAGCCGCAATCCCTCGGCGGGGACAGTCTCGCGCCGAGAGGCAACCAGACAGCCCCAGGCAGTCGTTTCGAGCACCGGTAGGCCCTCCGGCCCTTTCGTCGTGCCGAACGGTAGCAGGCCGTTGTACAGTCCTCGCGCCTTGCGCTCGCCCTTTCCTTTCTTCGTCTCCCAGCTGAGGTTATCGGAGTAAAACTGCGCCATGCCGACCAGCATGGTCAGCATCAGCTGACCGGACGGCGTCGAGTAGTCCATGTTCTCGGCGATCGAAACGAAGCCCACGCCGCCAGTGCCGAGCCGGTGGAAGGCGTCGAAAGCAACGCGCCGGTTGCGGGCGAAACGGTCGAGCTTGTGGACGATCACGAGGTCGAAGCGCCGGGCCTCTGCGTCGGCCATCAGTTGACGGAAGCCGGGGCGCTTGGCCGCGTCGTCGCTGCGCGCGCTCTTTCCTTCATCGCGGTATCGGGCGACGATGTCCCAGCCATGCACGTCGCAATAGGCGGTGATGGCGCGCTCTTGCGCGCTTAGGGAGTAGCCCAGCACTTGCTCGTCTGACGATACTCGGACGTAAATGGCGGCACGTTTGCTGGCCGGTGCGGTCCCCTTTGTCATGCTATGCTCCTACCACTTCGCGCCCGTCTCGACGCCAGCGCGAGGTGTTCCCTAGCCGTCGCGGCGCGCTATGCCGCGACGGCTTTTCCCGTTCCGGCACCCATGCCCTCAATCACCTGCGCGAACTCCTCAATGTCGAGCGGGTCCACATCAAGGGCCGCGCTCAGGTCACGGATGGCGCGAAAGCTCGCGGTCGTCCGGTCGTGCTCGATGTGATACACGGTCGCTGGCGCCACCCCGGCCAGTTCTGCCAATTTGCGGACACTGAGTAACCGGTGCGCTCGCGCTTCCTTCAGGGTCAATCGTGCCATGCGATCACCTCCTCTCAGTCCCATCATACCGTCGTATCAGTATTGCGTCAATGAATTGACACATGTATCAATGTAGTGATGCAATGATGGCATACCGGGGAGTTGGGGAACACCTCGGCGTCGTCGAGAAGCGGTAGCGCGAAGGAGAGAACGTCATGCCAACAATCGCGATTCGGCAGCGGACGGGGAGCCCGGCACGGTGGCAGGCGGCCCTTGATCGGGCGCTGGCAAGCGGTGTTCAGGTGCGGCAATTTGCCGGCTCCGGCGCCTGGATCGCCACCAGCGCCAGCGATCCCACGGTGGCCTATGAGCTGGCAATTATCGATGGCGTCGCGCACGGGTGTAACTGCAAGGCGGCGGAGTTCGGCGATCCGGTCTGCTGCCACCGCGCGGCCTACTACCACGCTGCGGGTCTCCTCGACCCAGAACCGGAGCCGGTACCCCCGGCGCCGGTTCTCCGAACGGCGAGCCCTATCTGCACCGAGTGTGATCGGCAGGGCTTCTTCCGGCGCGACAGTGCTACGTTTGCTGGCGTCGTCTGTCGCGTCACCTGCCAGACATGTTGCGATAGCGGCGCGCCACCGGCCGCTTCAAGGAGGGGAGCCGCGTAACCGGCGGCGTCGGGCAGCGGCGGCTCGCGGCGTTCTGGCGCCGCTTCGCCGCCGAGGCATTCTGGATTCATGCCACCCAACACTTGGCCGGGAACATCGCTGGGATGGTCGCTCAGCCGATCGACAGACATGAAGCAACGCCCAAGGGACAGGGGTTGTATGCGTTGCCAACGGGACTCCGCACCGTCTGGCTCCTGCCGCGGGTAGACGCCTGCCAGCGACGAGAGAGCCGCGGCGTTCCGACGTGCGGTAGAATCCTGATCCCACCACGGCTCACCGTGGGACGTAAGCACTTAGACATCGGTGTCCTGCCCCTGATGCTGGAGCCTCCTGCTGGCCCATCATTGGGGAGCCGGTGCGCGGTCCACCTGCGGCCGCAGGCGCCAACCCGGAAAGGCGAAGGCGACGATGCTGCCGGACGACATCACGCCGACATTGCCGCAGCTGCCCCGGTTTCCGACCGGGGTTTCCGGCCTCGATACCGTCCTCGGTGGTGGCCTCCTCACCGGGGATAGCTACCTGGTGACCGGTGCCCCCGGTACCGGCAAGACGACCCTCGGCAACCAGCTGGCCTTCGCCCATGCCGCCGGTGGCGGCTCCGCGATCATCGCCACCCTGCTAACCGAGACCCACGATCGCATGCTCGCCCACCTGCGCGGCTTTCGCTTTGTCGATCCCACGGTGATCGGCGAGCGCCTGCGCTATCTCAGCCTGCTCAATGCGTTGCAGGCCGGTGGACTCGACGCCGTGCTGGCGGAGCTCTCGCCGATGGTCCGCGAGTACGGGGCGACGCTGCTGGTCATCGACGGGGCTGGCGTCGCGTCGGCCGTGGCATCCTCCGGCCTCGACCTCGGCCACTGTATCCACGGGCTCCAGGCGCGCACCGCGCTCCTGGGGTGCACGACGGTGCTCCTCGCCGGCAGCCAGGAGGCGATCAGCGCTGAGACGCACGTTGACGGGGTGCTCCATCTGGTCAACGAACGCGTCGGGTCCCGCGATCTTCGCTCGCTACGGGTCGTCAAGCTGCGGGGCTCCCGCTACCTGAGTAGCCGCCACGACCTGACCATCGGGCTCGACGGGATCGCCGTCTTTCCGCGCCTTGAGGCGGTCTTCGCCGAGCTGATGCCGACCTGGCAGACACCGGATGAGCGCGTGGCCTTTGGCGTCCCTTTGCTGGACGGGATGCTGGCCGGCGGTCTTGTCGTCGGGAGCTCGACGTTGCTCCTCGGCACGCCGGGCGCGGGCAAGACGCTGCTCGGTCTGCACTTCCTGGCGGAAGGTGCTCGCCGAGGCGAACCAGGGCTGATTGCCAGCTTCCAGGAGACCGCCCCGGCGCTGACGGCGACCGCCGATCGGGCGGGGTTGGCGCTCGGGGCGCACGTCGATTCCGGGCTGATCCGCGTGCTGTGGCGGGCACCACTGCAGGTGTCACCGGACGAGTGGGCCTGGCAGCTCCTCGCTGCGGTCGAGGAGCATCAACCGCGACGCCTCGTCATTGACGCCTTCACCGACCTGGTTCGGCTCTTTGCTGACCCGGAGCGCCAGGCCGCTTTCGCGCAGGCCCTCGCCAACGCGCTGCGGGACCGGGGCGTCATCAGCCTCTTCCTTCTGGAGATCGATACCTTTGTGGGGCCGCAGCTGGCGGCATCGGTGCCGACCGTCTCGGGGATCATGGACAGTGGGATCCTGTTGCGGACGGTCGAACTTGATTCTGAGTGGCACCGCTTGGTCTCGGTCCTCAAGCATCGCCAAACCGCCGCCGATCTGACGATCCGAGAGTTCACGATCGGACCGCAAGGCATCGTCGTCGGTGAGTCCTTCGCGGCGACGGGTCTGCTCACTGGAAGCGCGGTGCCCGCTCTGCCCGCGTAGCGGCACAGGCCATGCAGGGCGCGGACCATGGGCACGATCCTCGTCGTCGACGACGAACCGGCAATCCGCACGCTCCTGGCGGAGCTCCTCCGTGACGAGGGGTACGCTGTGCTGGCCGCGGCCGACGGTTTGCAGGCGCAGGAGGTGCTGGAGCGACTGGTGCCAGACTTGGTGCTCACCGACGTGATGATGCCCCGGCTGGACGGCGTCGGCCTGCTGCGGTGGATGCACGAGCGGGTCGAATTGCGAGCGGTGCCGGTGGTGCTCATGAGCGCCGTCGCCCACCAGGACGCTGATGCGGCGGGTGCCGTTCACTTCGTCGCCAAGCCGTTCAATCTAGTAACGCTGCTCACGGTGGTCGCCGGTGCACTCGGGCGTCCATCCTCATAGTGCCTCGGCGGCCCTCGCCGGGTGCCTCGTGTGGTGCGTGTGGGGGTGAGTTGAACGGAGCGTTAGAGGGCTCATAAGTCGTGAGCACCCCATTGAGGCTGAGCGACGACCGAATCATCGCGGCCATGGATCGCGCCATCACCCGTCTGCGCGTCGATCGCTACCGACCGCAACGTCTGACGCTGATGCCGAATGCTCTCGATCATGTGCTGGCGAACGTCGGCGCCGATGGCTCGGCCGAGATCGGGGTGATTGTTGATCCCGACCAGCCCCGCGACTGGCGTGTGTGCCGGCGGCTTGAGACGGGAGTCATCAGATCCGCCTTACTTCGCTCGGGCCCGTAGACATGCGGGTGTAAGCTGAGAGCAGGGTCCTGTACGCTCGCTCACCTGACGAGCGATGCTCGTCCGCCCCCGAGAGGTCCTGCCACCATGGACGCCGACCGCTTCGATGCCCTCGCCCGCGCGGTCGGGCGCACGACGACCCGGCGCCGCCTGCTCCGGACCCTGGTCGCTGGAATGGGCACGCTGCTCGGTACTGCCAATCCTAGCCTCGGTACTGGCTCCGCGGCGTCCGTGTGTGATGTCGCCAGTTGCACCGAACTTGTCCAAAAACTCCATAAGGATTGCGTCAAGGCCTGTAAGAAAGAGAAGGAAGCCGGTTCCGGAGCTTGCATCCTAGCTTGCGAGCTCGATTACTACCTTTCCCTGAGAACGTGCCGGAGGACCGGTGGCTGTACCGAGGTATTCACGCACTGCTGCGGCGGCGCCTGCCTCGATGTCCGCGCCGACCCGAATCACTGCGGCTCGTGCGACACCCGCTGCCCACCGGGGCAGCCCTGCTGTGACGGCAGTTGCCGCGGCGACGACGCAGCCAACTGTGGCTCGTGCGGCAATACCTGCCCGCGCTCAGAATCAGGCCCTGGTCACTGCGTCGGCGGCCAATGCCACCGCTGCGGGCCCGCGGAGACGGAGTGCCCTTCTGGGGGAGCCATCTTCTGCGTCGACCTCCGGACGTCACCGTCCAGTTGCGGCGCGTGTGGGGCGGCTTGTCCCGGCGACCGGGTATGCTGCGACGGAAAATGCACCGCGGGCGTCGCGCGTTGTGGCGGCACATGCGTCTCCAACGCTTGCCCGCCGGAGCGACCGTTCGACCAAGCGACCTGTCGCTGCGCGTGTCCTCGGGTCGAGTGTGAAGCTGGGAAGAGTCAGGATCCTGCGACATGCGCCTGCGTCTGTCCCACGCCATGCCCCGCGGGGTACGTCCGGGATGGACACACCTGCCGCTGCTCGTGCTCGAACGGCACTACCGACTGCGCCGGCCGGTGTGTCGACCTGCTCGTGGACAGCAGCCACTGCGGGAGCTGCGGCCATCCCTGCATCAAGGGACGGACCTGCCGACGCGGAACGTGCGCGTGTCCGCCCGACAAGCCGGACATCTGCAACGGTGTTTGCACTACCTTCGATTACGATCCCGGCAGCTGCGGCGGATGCGGGGAGATCTACGTCTGCCCCGGGAAGCCGCCATTCGGGTTGCCGCATTGTTGTCCCGGAAACCCCCCGATTCGAGGGATTTGCACCGATGTCCACTTCGACGGCCAGAACTGCGGCGCCTGTGGGCACGTCTGTCACGACGGCACCTACTGCAACAGCGGGCGCTGTGTTGAGGTCTCGACGCGACAGGGAGCGCCCGGGATTACGCTGACGTGTCCCAGCGGCGGGAGCTGCGGCGATTTCCCTCCATGCAATCCGGACACGGCGGGTTGCGCCTGTATGACCTCAACCGAGCAGACCGGTGTCTGCACAGTGAACGGTCCGTGCGACGATCTCCCCCGCTGCCTGGCGAGCGCCAACTGCGGCCCGGGCTCCGCCTGCGTCGCCGACAACTGTTGCACGGATGGGTTGCCCCGCTGCCTTCCGCTCTGCACGGCGGGCGGATGACCGCGGGGGATCACTACGACGTAGGTGTTTCCTCGTCAGTCGGCGCGCCGGAAAAGGTGAGGGTGAGGAAGATCAGCGGGTCCCCACGCTTCGGACCTGCCCCACTGGGCAGACTTTCCAGTCCTGCCTGGGGATCCGAGGCGGCGCGGATCGCGCGGTCAGTGCCGCCGATGAGCTGATTGACGGCCTGGTGCTGCTGAATCGATTGCCACCACTCCGGAGTCCCGTCTCCGTCGAGGTCCAGCCCGACCTCCATCGTGCCCGCCTCCACTGCCAATAGGTCCGGCGCCGATGGATCGAATGGGTATGGAGGCAGGGCGCTTCCGGCGGGAAGCAAGGTGCGCCGGAGCGTGAGCTCGCTTCGGTCCGCTAATACAACCGCCAGGTCGTGCGAGGAGAAGGCCCCAAGTTGCTCGAAGGCGACCCCGTCGAAGCTGGCCATGGCCTGGGGGTCGACCACGTCCGGGTCATCGACGCCGATGAGTACTGACACGACCGTCGCTGCGGTGTCACCGACGTTGCGCGCTTCTTGGGGCGCCGCCAGCTGGTAGACCGCGATGTCGCCTTGGTCGAGGACCGTTTCTGTGCCTTGGGCAACGGGCCGGAGGTCTCCCAAGTCACCGATCGGCCCGACCTCCGCGACCAACAGGGGGCCTTGTTCCCGGATCGCGATCTTCCCCGCGACGACGTAGTCGACCTCGACGGCGGGCGGAAACGCCCGGGCCCCGACAGTCACCATGGCGTCCAGATCCCAGGTGCTCCGCATGAGTTGAGCACCCGCGTCGCCGGGAATCGGGATCCCGGTCGGTGGGAGGGAGAGCGTGAAAAGCGTCACGGTGGTCGCTGACGCGGGGGCCGGCGTACCACTGGGATAAATGGCATGCCGCGCCACAGCCGGGACGGCACCGAGAACCAGACTGGCAACCAATGTTGCGAGGATCAGCGATGTGCTCCGGATCATGTGACGTCCTTTCGGCAACGGCCGCACCTACCCAGGTTCACGGTTAGGTCACGATACCGCCGAACGAGCCGAATCGCCAGGGGGTGGGTATCATCGACCGCGAAGGGGCATGCTCCACGGACAGCGTTGTTCGCTCCTGGCGACTGGACCGAATCAGGGGCGCTTGCCCATCAGGACCACTCTCGCTATTAGCGGGCACAGCCGTATCTCAAGACGGGCACCGGCATTAGGGTGTGTCTGCAAAGCTAGAGCCACCCCAGGATCATGGCGATGGTAAGCATCGTCAAGAATCTGGGGACCAGCTTGTCGTCGCAGCTGGCGATCCGCCGAACGCGCTCAAGGCGGTTGATCGTCCGCTCCATGCGGAGGCGCCTCCTGTCGAGCGTGCGGTCGTCCTCGCACGGCCCGGTCTCGTTGGTCCGGGTCCAGTGATTTCCGAGCATGAGGCGAGTGACTCCGACCTTCGGCCCGTCGATCCTAGCCAGACGACTGACGACGAAGTCTTGGCGCATCTCCAGAAGTCACGAATCTATAAAGAGTAAAAGAGTAATGGGATGAATGAGACTAAAGTACTTGGAATACTACGCAAGTGATCCGGTGGTGTGGCGTTTGCGTAACATCATTCCGGCCGAGTACGTTCCGAGTGCGTTCGTCGCTCGTCCGTGAGCCATCGCCGGGAAAGACCACAGGGACCATGACATCGACATGGCGGGAGAGGGACAGATGCAGCGTTTGGGGAACAGGATCGTTCTGCGCGTCCTGGCTATTGGTCTCATCGCCACCCTCGGTGGTGGGCTGCTGCCAACGGCGACCGAGGCGAGCCACTCATGGGCCGGTGCCCACTGGGCGCGCACGGCCAATCCGTTCACGGTCCGTCTCGGTGACAACGTCGGCAGCGGGTACGATAAGTTCCTCCGTGGTGCCGCAGCGGACTGGAACGCGTCCCCTGTCCTCAATACGCCCGTCGTGACGGGCCGGTCCAGTACGAAGTGTCGACCAACGGCGGGGCGGGTAGAGGTCTGCTCCGGCGCCTACGGCGCGACCGGCTGGCTAGGTCTGGCCAACATTTGGCTGATTGGCACCCATATCACGCAGGGGACCGTGAAGATGAACAACAGTTACTTCGGCACGGCCCCGTACAACACGGGTGCCTGGCGCCGCTTGGTCATGTGCCAGGAGATCGGTCACACCTTAGGGCTCGCGCACGTCGATGAGAACAAGTCCAACGCGAACCTCGGCACCTGCATGGACTACACCAACGACCCGAATGGGACGATCGCGGAGCCGGACCAGTTGAACAACGTGCGCCCCAATCAGCATGACTATGACGAACTGCAGACGATCTACAACCACGCGGACAGCACTACCACCGCCACCGCCTCCACCACGCAGACCGCCGGGCAGAGCACGACGGTGCCTGCCGATCCGTCCGGACCGGAGAAGGGCGGAGTCGCGGACTTCGCTCGTGAGCTTGGCGGGGGCAAGCGCGTCATTACCTTCGTGATCTGGGCTGACGCCAACCTCATTGCGGCGGCCCACGCCAATGCGCACGCGCCCGTCGCCAACGCGAACACCGCCACCGACCACGAGGCCGTCCCGGTCCCGACGCCGACGGCGACGAGCGGGACGCCGAATCGCAGTGATCCCACCACCGGGGCGGACACGGCGCCAGCACCAGCTCCCGCGGAGGCTGCGACCACGGCGGTAACCATCAGCGAGACGGAGCTGCGGGATGCCCCCTCGCGGCGGGGTACGGTGGTAGCCGTCCTTCCGGCTGGCACGAGCGTGACCGTGACCGGTCCGGCTGGAGGACGTGGTGCACAGTGGGTGCCGGTGACAACGGGAGACGGCCGGACCGGCTACATCGAGGCACCCGCTCTCCCACCGCAGCCGTAGGGCAGATGGCGGAGCAGGATCGGCGTCCGGTCGCCATACACGCGCAGCGGTTGCTCCCCGGTCGCAGCGGTGGGTCGCTCATGCCGCACGCTCCACCGCGGGACGATGGAAAGGCGGTCCCAACATGTCTAGAGCGGGGAGGCAAAGTGTTGCCGGTCACAGCGGGTAACCGGCGGCGCGGTAGAAGGCACGGGCATCGGCCGGGGTGATCGCCTCCAGCGCCTGGCCGACCGCGGCGAGGACCGCGTCGAAGGAGCGCGGTCCGATCCGGCGCAGCGCCTGCTTGGTCGTGGCGAAGGCCAACTCGATCGGGTTGAAGTCGGGCGAGTAGGTCGGGAGGAAGTGGAGGCGGCAGCCCGCCTGCTCAATCGCCGCCCGCGCCCGGGCACTCTTGTGAACGCTGAGGTTATCCAGCACCACGACCTGGCCCGGGCGCAGCTGGGGCACCAGGAATTGCTCGATGAACGCCTCGAAGGCAACGCGATCGACGGCCCCCTCCACCACCACGCTCTCGCCGATCCCCTCGGGGGTCAGCGTGGCCAGCCAGGAGATGGCGGGGCGGTGCCCGCGCGGCACGCGGCCGCCCGCCCGCTGCCCGCGGGGAGCCCGTGCTCGGAGGGGCGTCAGGGTGATCGGGGTCGCGGTCTCGTCGAGAAAGACCAGGTCGTGGGGATGGACCGAGGCCAGCTCGACCCGCCACGCCGCGCGGACCTCCTCGTTGCGTTCGCCGGCGATCAGGGACTTTTTTTGAGCGTCAGACCGAGCCGCCGCAGGAGGCGGCCGAGGTGAGACGGGCTGAGGTGGACCCCGGTGGTCGAAGCGAGGCGCTCGACGTGCGCGACGAGCGTGGCGTCGGGCCGCTGGGCGACCAGGGCACGCAGCTGCGGATACCGGTCAGGGGGTAGCTTCGGGGGCCGTCCCGAGCGGGGCCGGTCGGCCAAGCCCGCGCCGGTGCGGTGGCGGGCGAGCCACCGCTCCAGCGTGCGGGGGGCGATGCGATAGGCGCGCACGACCTCAGACCGGGGCACGCCGGCATCGACGGCGGCCACGGCCCGCTCACGGAGGTCGGCGGGATTGCGGGTGCCCATCCGCCCAGCATCGCAGACCGCCAGCATTTGCGCACGCCGCTCTAATGACCGGTCCATGCTCGCGACTTCGGCACGCCAGTGATTGAATTCCGCTCGCCGTTCAGCGCCAGCAGCCTTGTCAGGATCACGTCCTCCCCGGTTGCGGCCGAATCGAGATCGTCCCAACCGTAGGCGGCCCAGACGGCGCGGTCGAGCGCAGTGTGGAGGTTCGCCAGCCAGGTCGGGCGGGCGTTGTAGAGGTTGGTGAGGGTGCGCTTTTTCAGCTCCGCCTCGGTCGCGCCTTCCGGGTCGAGCCAGGCTCGCCGCCGCTCGTCCAGCTCCCGCGCGGCGTCGGCGATGGCGTGCAGGCGTGGATCGTCCGATGGCTCGGCCCCCGGCGACCAGGGCAGGGGGAAGGTCTCGAAGCAGGTCGTCGGCGTGTAGCGCGGATCGTTGCCCACCCCCAGCCAGGTCCCCATCCGCAGCGACCAGACCTCGTGGGCGCGGGAGTGCAGCACGCCGAAGAAGTAGTCGTCGTCGCGGGCGAAGACGAGTGTGCCTTGATTACAGAGATACTCCATCGTACGCCAGACAAAGAGCCTATGTTTGGAGACGGCAGGCGTCACGATCTGCCTCACCTTGCCCGTCATCGCCTGGCGAAGCTCCGAACGTGGCCGAGCATACTGCCACCACTGGCCACGAAAATCGGATCGTCTCGAACTTACCCGTAGCGGGTAGATATGCTCCCTCACGTACTCGAAGGGTCGCTCATATTGCGCCGCCAGATGCTCGGCCATCAGTCCAAAATCGATCGTCCACATACCCCGTGGTCTCCGCGCGATGTCTACTGCGCTAACCACGGGCCGAACGACATCATAATTCGTGCAGCCGTTGACATTGACCGGGGCGGAGAGCATTGAGGCGGCGACACTCGCGCCAATGTCAAAAGGAGCCTTTGGAGAAGGTCCCATGAAACAGATATCGTAATTCTCGGGCAGTCGACGGGCGGTCAGGATGTCGACTCCGCTTGTTAGGTCAGCATGAATTGCCGGAACCACCTCGCCGTCCAGCACACGCTCGGATTCGCTCCCATCATCAAACCCGACGATCGAGATTCGGACTGCCGCCCCATTGAGCACCCACGGCTCATCCGCCCACGCCAAGAAAATATCGCCGGTTTCCTTGATCCGCTTCAGGACCTCGCGGTTGGCGCCTCCGCGAATGGAGTTCGTGGCGAGAAGTCCGGCCCGCGTTAGTCGCCGTAAGGTCATCTCAGCCCGTGTCTTCTCGAAGAAGTAGCAGACCAGATCGCTGAATTGCGGGACTCTCTCGCCGAAAATGGTGAACAGGTCGGTGAGATACTCGCTGCCGAGTTCTTGTCGAATCCGGTTGCCACCCAAAAACGGCGGGTTCCCAATGATGACGTCCGCCTCCGGCCACACTGCCTCTCGTGGATGCTCCGGATCGCTCCGATCAAGCAGCGCATCTTGGAACCGGATCGTCTCCAACGGCTCCAGCACTGGATCACGCCGTCCTCCGAACCCGTTGCCAATCATCCATTGCAGATACCCGATCCAGACCACGACCTGGGCCAGCTCCCGCGCATAGGCATTGATCTCCAGCCCGGCAAGCTGGCGTGGTCCCACCTGCGGCAGTCCCATCGGCAGCCCGTTGGTCGCCCCATAGACCGCCACCTCCTTCTCCAGGTCGAGCAGATTTGCCAGCGCCACATAGAGAAAGTTCCCCGACCCACACGCCGGATCGAGCACCCGCACCGCCGCCAGCTCTTCGCCGAACCCCGCGAGGGCCGCGGCGAAGGCCGCCCGCCGGTTGGTCCGCGTCTGTGTCGTCGTCGCCGCGTCCCAGGCGGCTTTCCTCCGGTCTGCCTCCTCCCGCACCGCCGCCCATCGCCGGCGCAAGGGTGCCATCAGCACCGGCTCGACGACCCGCTCGATATCGGCCCGTCCCGTGTAGTGGGCGCCAAGCTGGGCCCGCTTGCCCGGATCGAGGGAGCGCTCAAAGAGGGTGCCAAAGATCGCCGGCTCGACACTGCCCCAGTCGAGGCCCGCCGCCTCGCGTAGCTCTCCCAACTCGCCGGCGGTCAATGGCTCGACCCCGATCTCGACAAAGAGCCCGCCATTGAAGCGGGCGATCTCCGCCACCCCGAAGACGCCCCCATCGCGCATCGCGGTCAGCAGCGCCTCGACCTGTCCCGGGAAGAGCTCGGGACGCCGGGCTCCCAGCGTCAGGAGATCGGTGAAGAGCCCGCGTGGGAGGAGTCCCACATCCTCGGCAAAGAGACAGAAGAGGAGCTGGACCAGGAAGTGGGCCGCTCGCTGGGGATCGACGCCACGACTGTGCAAGCCAGCGGCCAGGGCGCCGAACCGCGCCGCGGCTTCTTCGGTGACGGCCGCGGGGGTCACATCGGGACGCAGCGCCTCGGGGTTGGTGAAGACGGCGCGCAGAATCGCCAGGGTGGCCGGTTGATCGAGCTCGGTCAGGGTGAAGCGGTGGACCCGCTTGGCGGTATTGGTCCAGTTGGTATGGACCTCGAAGCGGTCGAGATCACAGACAACCAGGAGCGGTGGGTTTTCCAGATCTTCCCGGTATTGGAGCAATTGGCGGTAGGCGGTGACCAGGTCGGCGCGCTGCCCCTTGTACTCCCAGGAGTGATGAACACAAAACACCGATCACGCTGCGGTGGACCGACCTGGGCTGCGCTGACCTCGCCGTGGACTAAGAGGCGGTTTCACCACCCTGACGCGGGTGACCCTCAGGGTACCCGCCGGTTAATGCCGGTTAATCGGGACGAACGCCGGAATCCTCGCTATCGTCACGCCTGACCGCGTCGGCCAGCAGGTGGCCGATGACGCAGGCTTCCTCAACGGCATAGTGGTGACGCCCGACAACGCGACGCTGATCGCCGCCGAGTCCTACGGCACCAGGCTCACGACCTTCGACATCATCGCTGACGGCTACGTGTCAAACCGGAGGATCTAGGCCGACCTGGGCGGCGCCGTCTCCGATGCCATCTGTCTCGACGCCCAAAAAGCGCCGTCTGGCACGGGGACATCGCCGCCAAGTATGGCGTGCGCGTGCCTGAATGCGGTGAGGTACTGCAGACGATCGACCTCGACTGCCCCTGCTTTGCGTGCGCGCTCGTCGGGGGCGCGGACGGGAGGATGCTGATCCTGATGGCGTCCGTGATGCCCGATCTGGCCACCATGGCGGGCGGGCACGAATGGGGCAGGTACTTACCGTTGAGGCGACTACGCCAGGCGTCGGTCGGTCGTAGGAGACGACCCGGACCCTCGGGTATGCAGCCCGAAGCAGGCGATCGGGCACGACCGGGGCCGAGGTAGGTTCGCCCCTCGCCGGTCACGCCCGGCGGTCCACCTCGGCGACGTACCGGCGCAGGAGGAGGACATCGGTGCGGGCGTGGTCAACGACGAAGCGCGCCACGGGGCTGAGGGGATACGGTCCCGGTCCTGGGTAGCGGCCGGGGTGACCGCGGCCGCCGCCGAGGACGATCAGGTGGACGCCGCGCTCCTCCGCCACCCGCACGATCTCCCGCTCTGGTTGCCCGCGGACGGTCACCACCTCTGCTTCCCGCCCTGCTGCCACCAACCACTCTTCGGCGGCGGCTTGGACGTCCGCCTCGTTCCATGCGACGACGTGGTCCACCCGGTCCGCCGCCCGCTTGCGACCCGGCCCGTGACCTAGCAGTCGGCCGAACGCGTGCGCCGCCTCCTGCGCCGGGCGGGTGTCGGAGACGTGCAAGAGGAGCCACGTCATCGACGGGGCGAGGGTGGCACGGGCCACGTCGAGGACGGCCCCCGGGCGGTACCCATCGAGGCATACCAACGCCGTGGTCATCGCATCACTAGCCAGAGCGTGAGCGTCGTCGCCGCCAGCACGGCCGGGGTCGTCATGAGGGCCACCTTCAGGTACGCCGTGGTCGACACGTCCATCCCCCGCCTACGGATCAGCGCGAACCAGAGCATCGTCGCTAGCGAACCATAGGTCGTCAAGGTCGGGCCGATGTTGGCGCCGACAAGCGTGCCGTAGGCGAGCGCTTCGCGGGCCGGCCCCTCGTTTCGGGCGATGAGCGTGAGCGAGAAAAGGGTCATCGGCACGTTGTTGACGACATTGCTGCCGAGCGCACTGCCGCCGACCGCCAGCAGGAGCGCGGGGAGCAGCCGCGTCGGGAGGGGGACGTCGAGCCGGTCGAGCCAGGCATGCTCGAAGCCGCGGACGATGAGCGCCATGCCGAGGACGAAGACGAAGAGGGGCCAGGAGATCCCTCCGGCGAGATCCACGAGTCGGACCCGACGGCCGGTGAGGCCGATCACCGCCAGCAGTCCACCTCCCGCCAGCGCCACGTCGGCGAGGGGGCGCTCGCCGAGCCCCGCCCCGACCAACCCCACAAGCGTCGCGGCTAGGACCACCCCGGCGGCGTGGAACCACCAATCGCCTAGCGGCATGTCGGCTGCGGCATCGTCGAAGCGACGTGGCAGCCGGTCGCGGAAGAGCCAGAGGAAGACGGCGAGGTTCACCGCTACGGCGACCAGATTTGGGAGCCACATCCGACCGACGAACGGGGCGAACCCGAGGTGGAGCTGGTCGTAGACGAGCAGGTTGGTCAGGTTGCTGATGGGCAGGATTAGCGAGCCAGTGTTGGCGACGAAGGTGCAGGCGAAGACAAATGGCAGCGTGTCCAGGTGCCGCCGCGTGGTCAAGGAGAAGACGATCGGGGTCAGCAGGAGCACCGTCACGTCGAGGGAGAGGAGAGCAGTCACCCCGGCAGCCAGGAGAAAGACCAGGACGAGGAGCATGAGACCCGATCCGCCCGCCAGCCGGGCGACCCATTCGGCCAACCGGTCAAAGACCCCGGCCTGCTCGACCAACCAACTCAGCGTCATCATGCCGAGCAGGAACAACAGGACGCTGCTCGTGCTGCGCGCCACTTCCCTGACATCGGACAGACGGACCGCCCCGACCGCGATCATCGCCGCCGCGCCGCCGGCGGCCGCCCACGCTTCTCCGATGCCGCGTGGCCGGAGCACGATGACCACCAGCGTCGTCACTATCGCGAGGAGGACGACCCACGGCACACCGCTGGCTGGGGATAACGAGACGAGAGCGGGCAGGTCAAGACTCACGATGTGATCCGGCTGAGGTCGAGGCAGGGCAGGCCCGAGGACATCATGAAGGAGGAGTTCGACGCATCGGAGCGTACATCCATCAGGGTCCGGCCGAGGAGCCAGGCGTTGCCAGTTGGTCGTGCACCAGGGCGGTCTGCATCCGTGGTCATCGGGGCCAGCGCAGGCTGATGGCGAGCGTCGCCGCGACGATGAGCGGCAGGAGGACCTGGGCAGCCGACGCCGCACCGAGCCGCACGAGGAGTGCTCCTGTCGCGATCACCGCGCAGCCACCAATGGCCAGGGCCACCGAGTCGCCGACGACGAAGTCGTACCAGAAGCGGCCGAATCCGATGAGCACCTTCATGACACTGCCCCTCCCCGAACCCCGTGCGCCTGGGTCGGACCAGGCGCTTTCAGCCACGCCACCAGCGCGGCCGCCAACGCGGCATAGGTCGCGACCAGCACCACCAACATCGCATCACCAAATCGCCATTGGATCCCAACTCCCTCGCCGCCCCAGAAGGTGCCAAAGGTCGTCAACGCCACGCCGACCGAGAACTTGATCGCGTTCTCCGGCACCCGGCTCAATGGTCGGTGGACCAGGATCGCGATAAGGGCGACGAGGACCACTGCCGCGCCGGCTCCGGCCACACTCGGCCCAAAGCGTCCGGCATTGGCACCGAAGGTGAGGACGATGAAGGCGACTTCCAGCCCCTCCAGGAAGACTCCCTTGAAGGCGACGACGAAGCCGGTCCAATCGATGGCCGCCGCGCCCGTTCCGCCACCCAGCTGATCAAGCTCGCGCTGAAAGATGAGCGCCTCGTCGTGCTGGGCCTTTCGTCCTGCCGCCCGCAGGATCGCCTTCCGCAACCATTGGAGGCCAAAGATGAGCAGCAGCGTCCCGACGACGACCTGGAGACCGCGCAGCGGGACATACTGCACCAATGAGGGACCGAGAACGGCGACGACAACGGCCAACGTTCCCGCTCCTGCAGCCGCACCAGTCAATGCCGAGCGCCAGCCACGCGTGAGGCCGACCGCGAGCACGATCGTGAGGGCCTCGACCATCTCCACGGCGGAGGCTAGAAACGCGGTGGCAACCAGGAGCAGCATGTCCAAAGTCGTGCCTTTCCGGGGTCGACAAGTCCTTATAGGGCATGGGCGGTCACGACGCCCGCGACGGCGGCCGCAAGGCCTCCGAGGAGGCTGACCGCGACATAGGCGACGGCGCGCAGCGGCTCGCCATGCTGGATCAGCATGACGGCCTCATAGCTAAAGGCGGAAAAGGTGGTATAGGCGCCGAGGAACCCCGTGGCGACGAAGAGCCGGGTGGTGGCGCGGCCGGCGAAGCGCTCAGTGACGAGCGTGAGGTAGAACCCCAGGACAAAGCTGCCGCTGACGTTGATTAGGAGCGTACCCCAGGGAATGGCTGACCCCCAGCGATCGGTCGCCCACCGGCTGACCAGATAGCGAGCGTTGGCTCCGAGCAGCCCCCCCACGCTGATGGCGACCAGCGTGGCGACCCGCTCGCGCCAGACAGAGCGGGGCGGTTCCCGTAGATCCTCCGGCGCGTGTCCGAGCTCCGCTTCCTCGACCGCCTCCGCAATGGGGATCGGGTTAAAGGTGCGGGAATCGTGGCTCCATCCATCGGCGTGCATCCGTTCGGCGGCGGCCGCGCGCTTGTCGTCCGGGCTCGGTGCGGTCATCAGATGCGGTCACTCAGCCCGGTCGCGAGTAGGATGCCGAGCGCCGTGCCAATGGCGCCCGCCGCGATACTTGCGAGCACGTTGACCGCGGCCGGACCGATTGCCGAGCGGCGCACGAGCGCAATCGTCTCGTAGGTAAAGGTCGAGAACGTGGTGTAGGCGCCAAGGTAGCCCGTGGCGACGAGCAACGTCGCATTCGCGTTGTGATGCAAACGGTCGGCGAGTATGGTCAAGACGAGCCCAATGAGGAAGCTGCCGCTGCCATTGACGATCAACGTCCCGTACGGGAACCCGACGCCAATCCGATTGGCGGCCCATGTCGAGACGAGATAGCGGGTGTTGGCGCCAAGGATCCCGCCGCCGCCAATCAAGAGATACGGCTCCACGTCGCGTTGGTCCCTCCCTCGCCGACTGCCGCCAACAAAAAATGGCCTCCACCGCTGCCGGGGCAGCCAGTAGAAGCCATCAGCCGGAATCCGGCGACCACCTGAGCAGGCGGCCTGCGAGCCTCATCGCATTGAGTCGATCCGCTCTCCCGAACGAATCGGTCGATCGACATTGTACGTCCGCGGCTGGACTGGCGCAATGCGAACCCGCCTTGACGGAACACCACCCCGGGCCTAGGATCGGGCGAACACGCGCTCGCCGATAACGTGTCCATCGCGACGAGCGGGCGAAAGGAGGACGCCACCGCCACGTTACTGACCCGAATGGCGACGAAGCTCGCCTGATCGCCGTGCAAGCTGGCTGATAGCTTCTACCGACCGGGCCTCGCCCGATTCCGGCAGAGGCTTTTGGTTTTGGCGGCAGGAGGTCATTCCGTGAGCTACACCCAGGGCCACTATGATTTGCTCGACGCCTTCGCCCAGGACGCGTGTCCCGTTTGCCGCCTCACCCTGGCCAGCGTCACTCGCTACATCAATGCCGTGAACTACGAGTCCGCGGGTGATCCAGGTATCCGCCAGCAGCTTCGCGCCTCCCTTGGCTTCTGCAACGAGCACGGTTACCAGTGGCTCGGGGCCGCCCACGTTCTTGGCACGGCCCAGATCTACATCGAGGTCCTCGGTCGCGCCACAGACGAACTGCGCGGCCTCTTCGATCATCGACGGCATCTTCTCGCGGGTGTCGCCTCGTTCCTCGGTGTCCGCCCCGATCACGCTACTTGCGGGAACGAGTGTTCCCCGGTCGCGCCCACGGGTCGTTGCCTGGTCTGCGTCGTGCGCGACACGACAGGACAGAAGCTGGTCTCCACAGTGGTGCAGGATATCGCCGAGCCGTCATTCCTCGCGGCCTACGTGACCTCAGCGGGGCTCTGCCTCCCTCACCTGCGGCTTGCCCTCTGCCGTGCATCCAGCGAGGAGGCGTTTCGCATACTTCGGGATACCGCCATCGCCGGTGAGGCACGATTGCGGGCGCAGCTGCAGGAGATCGTGCGCAAACACGACTACCGGTTCAGCCACCAGCCCTCCGGGGAGGAGCGGGGAGCCGGTGACCGAGCCGTGCACCATGTCGCTGGCGCCCACGGGATCGGTGAATAACCGGTCAGCCGTCGCGCCGGAGGAACACAGCATGGCTCATGGTGATGACCGTCCCGAGCGCCAGCCGGATCGCCGGCGGCGCCGAGCCCTTGCCGGCATCATGGCCGCAGTGGCGGCTCTGCTCGTCCTCGTCGGGCTCGTACTTGCTGCCTGGGGCAGCGCGGAGATTCGCGTCATCGGGTGGGTCATGATCGGTTGGGGGTTTGGCGGCCTGGGCTCGGCCACTCTGACCCTGATCCGGGCGCAGCG
>JAABUS010002700.1_pt1 | contig 32202 bp, 21 predicted proteins | sample 5560161 | NCBI WGS metagenome assembly JAABUS01 (sample SAMN10711885, study PRJNA513376) | rock metagenome | isolation source: Antarctica rocks | place: Antarctica: Victoria Land, Trio Nunatak nord | collected 2016-01-04 | reverse complement strand
CGGTGAGATCGAGGCGAAGACCGGCGCAGGGCTCTGGTGGTGCCGGGGAGGATGTGGGTATGAATGGGGCTGCCGAAGCAGGGTCACTCTGAGCATGGGTTCTTCTGGAGTTCAAGCGTTGACTGGTGGGAGTGGAGGCGTTAGCTCGGGGGGGTTCCAGACTTTGGGAGCGTGGACTGTTATACTTCCTTTGAATACCTTCGATTCTTTGCGCCCCCAATACACAAGAGCTGGCATACTAGGGCGGCTGATATCATATCTTGATCTAGTGCGACATTAGTTCTTGGAATGCTCTCCAAGTCTTCTTTGACAACAAACAGCGAGAAGTCAAGGAACTATGGAAGTGCTCGTTTTACATGTCAGGAGTTGACGCTCCCAGCTACCATTTTCCCTCTACTCTCCGTCATGATGCGCTGGCGTGTCTCTCTGAATCTGGGAAGGGCCGCTGCGACAGATTTGCTGAGGAGGCCAGATGGTGACGGTACAACGAGGGCATATTGTATCTGAGAGATTCTTAGAAGGCGGTGCCGAAGCCTCCATTCCTTTATCAATTAAAAGAAAGTAGTCTACCAAAAATAAGATACAAGATCTGAAGAAGAGTGCAAATGCCGCCATGCTCACTCGACCCCCGAGTGACGCCGCGCTATTCGTATATATTGGGAACCCACAAGTCGCATGATACACCCTCCAGACCCCGAGAGATCCCCTATTGACCCAGAGGAAAGAAAATATACGCCAAAAACAGACACACCTCACGCCATGCCACTTTGGATCACGTAGATAACCACCTCTCGACCCCCCTGCTCTTTAGAAGACGTTGCTGTTCTGCCTCGAACTCGCCACACTGCCGCCACTCTCGCTGCCGTGGCTCGAAAAACCCCCGGCACTGGTAGGGCTATCCCCCGTGCCCACAACAACCTGCTGTCGGATCTTCATGATCCACTCACACTGTAACAGCTCCGCGGCGCTCGCCCTCCGCCTCGGATCCTTTTCGAAACACCTCCTCAAGAAGTCAATCCCCTCGGCGCTGAGCTGGTCTTTGCCGGGCAGCTGCGGCGGGTTGCCCTGTGCAATGTTGTACATGATCGCCCACTCGTTGTCCAGGGACGCCCAGGGCCGCCGTCCGGTGGACATCTCGAGGATCACGCAGCCGAGAGACCAGACGTCGATGGCGCCTTGGCGTCCCTCGTTGGTACCCTTGATGACTTCGGGGGACATGTACATGGGGGTGCCGGTCATGGATTTTTGCTTTCCTGGGAGACGGGTGGTGGGGTCGACGAGATGGGTGTCTGGTTGAAGGGTCTTGTTTTGCCGGGCGATGACCTTGGCGGCGCCGAAATCGACGTATTTGATGACACCATTGTGGTCGAGAAGGATGTCTAGATGAGAATGTCAGACGGAATTCACCTACCAAATCATCATTGGGCTTGTTTATTTTGAACGTACTTTCAGGCTTAATGTCGCGATGGCATATGCCGCTTTGGTGGAGATACGCTAGTCCTTCTAACATCTGCAGCGCATAGACTTGGATAACGGTCTCGTCTTCGATGCGCCCGTGTTCGAGCAGGCTTGCCAGAGATCCACCAGAGCAGTATTCCATAAAGATGTAGACTTTGTCTCTGTGGACCTCAATACCGTAGTAGGAGACAATGTTCGGATGATCGAGCACTTCGAGGACTGCCTGCTCATCCCGAATCTGCCCGGCCACTGTAGGAATGAGCTGTGGATCTTGCAGCCGGATTTCTTTGACAGCCATCAGATAACCGCTATCGAGATTGAGGGCCGCGTAAACTGAACCAAACGTGCCTCCTCCCACAAACTGCCCTTGCTGCCACCTTAGTTGTGCATTCGTAGCTGACGAGGAAAGAAATGTCAGAGACCGGTCCGCATCGTTGGCAGCCTCCAGCACGCGACCCATGGGCTGCCGCTCAGTATCCTTTTGTTTACGTGCTTCATCGATCTCTTGTAAATGAGTCAACCATTGCTCCCTGATGAATTCCGACGCTTCTGCGTCGTCTTTCATTCTCGAAATATCCATTTTCCTGAATTGTCCAGCTAGCGCATCAACTCGCTGTTTCTCCGCCTGAGCAGCTAGCGTCGACCTCGCACCCATGATATCGAAATGTGAAATTAATAACGACATGCACCCAGCGACTTTCGTCCGTAACACTGTGAACTCATCATCGCTGATGGAGAGGATATTTGGCCCTTGGGTCATGACCATGGCAAACTCGAGGGCGACCACAGCCCACTTGAATGTCTTGCGATCAGAAGGTACGCAGTCATCGCATATGAAGCTGACCCAATCCAGCCCAAGCCTCGTTAATTTCAAATTGTTCATCAGACGTCGATTAACATCCATATAGGTGACCGATCGTTTGCCAAACTCGGTGGCGAATGCAAAACAAGTTTGGATGAGCTCTTGATTCTGATAGCCGTTGGTCTGTTTCCTGATGATCTCGACGCTCTCCATGATAGTGTTGGAAAGCTTGTAGGCAGTCTTCTTAATCTTTCCAAGTTCTATGTTGACTCTTGGGAGGTTAGCCCGCATCTCCGCCAGGATATCAAGCTTTGTTCCCATGGACTGGAAGAAGGCCAATCTAGCATTGATGAGGCGCTGCTGGGAGCCATCGGCAACTAGGCGAAGTCGATTTGGTCTGATGTCCATGGAAGGAGCCCGCATATCAACGCTCATGTGCTTGCTGTCCCAGAACCACCCTTTGTCGGGCCTGAGAATCAGAACGTACGGGTTCTCGGGATCCCCTTGATCGTCCTCAGCGTGGAACGAGGTGCCTAAGATTGACAGTATTTCTCGGGGGCGTTCGGACAGAGTTGGGGATGCGATAAGATAGATGTCGGTCTGCTCCATACTCGGAACGTTCACGAGCACGTGCCCCGACGCCATGAGATTACCCAGCAGCTCTTGTAATTGCCGTGAACCGAAAGCAATGCTAAAGTCCGTCGCATTTTCGAAACGTTGACTCAGAAGCCGCGAGAAACGAAATATCTTTCGCTGCCGGACACGCGCCGAGTCCAGGATTTGTTTGTACCGCTTGTCCATTTCGGCGGCATTCTCTTCCGACTTTCTTTGCAGCTCCCGTTCGAAGTGAGTTGTTAGCCGTTGCAATGCTTTAGCGGTCAATCCACTAAATTGCTCAGCGACTTCGACATCGCCACCATCAAGGAAACGTCCTATCGAGTTGGAGAACTCCCACTCCTGCTCGAGGATTTCCGCTTCCTTGAAAGTGTTCTTATTTCCCACTAGTTTCGAATTGAGCATCTTGAAATAGAACTTCAAAGCGTCAAGGACCACGAGATCAAAATTGTCGTCGATGCAGGGGGGCAACTCCCATCCTGGTTCTGGCTGCGAGATAATGGTGTATTCTTGCTTGATGTGAACGGCTAGCTTTAGAAGGATCTGGAATTGAGAGATGACCTGCTCCGCCATCATGGCCGATAATTGCGTTGGATCTTTCATCTTTCGTGCGTAATTCAGCCGCATACGAATGATTTCTTGGATCAGCCGCGAAGGGAAGTTGATGAGTGTGAGTAGTTCTTCTATGTATGGCGGTAGATGTCGTTGTGCAAACGCCGCGGCATTCTCAATCAGTGTCGCCTTCGCCTTTCTTATCACCTCAGCCACACCAAGAAGCATGCTGTGATCATTGTGCAGAGATTTGAGGCCATCGTCCTTGTGTATTCTTTCGAGGAACGAAGCATCCTCGGTTAGGCCAGTGCCACCTGGTGATCCTGATTTTGTCTTCGCGAAATCAAGCTCGTCGTTACCGACCCAGCCCTGCAAGATAGCGAGCTCTGTGTTGATCAGCTCAGTCGTGTTGTGCCACGCGATGACCGCTTCGCAGCTGTCCTGGAACTGTTCGGACTTGGCCCGCGAATGAGCGTCCTCAAGGTCCTCGCTTGTCGGATACAAGCTTTCGCAGCGCTCGATCTTTCGTACGACATCTTGAACCTGCCCGGCTGCTGGTTTGCCAGCGTCGGCCTCGCCCTTGATCTGGAATGCAATGATAGCCTCAATCTCCGGGTTCAGGCCTGCTCGACCTTCCTCGACCATGCGTTTCTGAGCCGCAAGACTTCTGCCGCAAACCCTCGACCGTATCCCTATCCAGAGCTCCCTATTCAATGCCTTTTTCCCTTTCTTCTCGGTTGTGCCTATCAGCCGTTGTTTTTCCTGCTGGACGACGTCTCCTCTCAGGACGGATGCGAGCATCGAATGCCACTCCAGCCTTTCCCGGTTCTCAGGCACCTGAAGCTCCTCCAAGGATGGTTGCACATCGTCATTGTTGTAGAACAGTTGGGTATCTTGGTCGTAATTATCGTTATCGAAGTGCCCTTCGGAGGATGGGGACTCCTCATCTGGCTCGGAGTCTGTGCTGTACGCTAGACTGGGTGTGTAGCCCTCGTCATAGTAGCCGTCGTGTGGATCCTGGCGCAGCTGCTGGATATAAGCCTTCTCTTGGGCACGGTATTGGGCAACCGGATCACGCCTTCGCGAGCTTGAGTACGATCGTTGCCGAGTGGTATGGAGGGGCATGTAATTAGACGGTTTCCGCGGCGGCTGGTATGTACTCGACGGCGTTCGTGCTGGCCCTGATGGGCGTTGGGGCCGTGGGCTTACCATACCGTTTGGTAACGGTCGAGGGTTCTCATGATTTACTGCAGGATTTCCACCCTTCTGCTTCGGCTGGGCTTGGGCAGTCCATGAAGGCTGAGTTGAGGAAGGGTTGGTCAACGGAGTGATGCTGGAGGAAACTGTAGAGCCTGGAGTGAACTGAAGGGTGTCATCAGGATCTTCGTCATCATCGTCGAAACGGGCGTCGTGGCCTGGGTGATTCAGAGCAAGTGTAGCATCGTCAGAAGAAGCCGAGTCGCCAGAGTCGTGATGACCTAAGTCAGGCCTCTCCATGACCTTGTTCAGTGTCCCGTCGCCGTTGCCTTAGGAAGGCAGGACACACGGTCTAATTTGGACTATCCTGGAGGGAGCACCTGCCAAGAATCAAACTTTGCGCATCGTTTGATTGTCTGGCTTCCCTGTTTTGTCGACTCGCGCGCGCTTTATCCGTACCTCGGTACATGTACATCTATATATGGCGATCTTCATGATGTTGTATTACTTGATCCTACATAGTAATGAGATACTCTATCATCATGCTCCGTACCAAGCCATTGTACCCTCCTTTACTCCAGCAGGCTTGCATAGCATCAAGCGTAGGACGTGATAAACGCTAATCTCCGCCAAGTCCGTCGTCAACATGGAGCAAATCTATGACCTAATACGGAAGATGGACCGGGCCGAACGTGGAATATCAGTGCACTTGACATTGTATCGATTGCAAAGTTCCTCGACGTAGACTAGGCAACCACGACCTTATTTGTCAATGCCTACGTCTTGGAAACAACCATAGAGTAAGATGTAGTCTACCTTGGTTATCGGCAGTCAGAATTCCAATGTTATTGATTGTGTACAAGGCAATACCTTACTGCCTAAATCAAGGGTCTTGGCATTGACAGGGCTTTGCAGGGGTTATGATCAGGTTTAATGCCAAGAATCTCGAATTGTCCCAGAGATTTATCCACCTATTTTGTGTAAGGAGTGCGAACACATTCTCGAGAATATCTATCGCCCCTGCCTATCCAGTCGGTGAAACGCAAGAAGCGCATATATGAAGGAAGTAATGTAGCGGCTCTATGCTCATCTTAAGGTACGGTACAACTATCACGACTCATAGATTACTCCGATCTTATTGTGTTATACTGGCATGATTATAGCAGTTGCGGATCTGGGATTGTTATAGCGTTGTGTGATATAACTGAATCCACAGCGTTCAAATCAAGAGGGTATTGACTACCTGGTGGCTTCGTTGTAGCACTGTACGCATTTCTATCGTTCGGGAAAAGGCACTTTGGAATGATTAGAGTCTAAGTCCAAAACAAGCGTAGACTGTGACGAGTCTCAAGCTTCTTGCAAGGAACGAGATATCGTGACAACGCAAGATTATCCTTTGAAAATGTTGGCGATCAGTGGTAGCATAATTATGATTTGGAGCTCTGAGAATATGGCGACTATGGTGACTATCGAACCCTGCTAAGAATCCCACCTGGATCATTCCCCCACATCGAGCACTATAAACAATTCCGGAGACTTTGTCCGCGCCATATAGCATGATGGTATCTGACCAAAGCGCCTCCCAGCCACATGACCATCTTACAGATGGAAAGACATGATAATGTTAATACATGCGCAGAGATAATCCACCCATGAAGCGAAGACTCGCAAAGAAGCCCTGCCACAAGCCAAGCAATCAAGTGGACTTGTGTGCATCCTCCGTGCCAGCGGAGGAGAACGCTTTCTCATGCGGTTCCATGGGGGAGTCGCGTTCGCCAGAGTACTTGGAGTCGATATCGTCGAAGGCATCGCCATTGACAACGTCGCGAGTGAGCTCCACGTAGTCATACTACAACCAATCAGCCATTGCACTCGACTTTGTACGCTCCTAGGACTTACCGCAAACTCGCCGATCTCAGCATCATCCATACCGAGTACCTCAGCCTCTTCGCTCGCGCGAAGGCCTAGGCCTGGGAGCAGATTCATCAAGAAGAGGATAAGGCATGATCCACAGAAAGAGTAGGCGAGTCCAGCCACAGAGTCCGCAAGCTGATAAGCAAGTTGGATCCAGTGCTGATTGAGCCAGCCGCCGTCGATCTCCGAGTACCCGTCAAGATGGGCAATGTATTTGCTAGTGCCAGTTAGGATAACCATTGGAGATTTCTTGAGCATACCTACGCAGCGAAGAAGCCTGTCAAGAGATTTCCCACCAGTCCGCCGATGCCGTGCACCGCGAAGATGTCCAAGGCATCGTCGATGCCCAGAAGGAATTTCAGTTTCGTAGCATAATTGCATGCCGCGCCACCCACCACACCATAAACTACCGCAGACCAAACTGGGACGTAACCCGATCCTGGAGTGATGGCAACAAGACCAGCGACGACTCCCGAACAAAACCCTACTGCGGACCACTTCTTTTCCAGTCTGTAATCGAGAAGACACCAAGTGACACCGCCGACGGATGCTGCGAGATTGGTATTGACAGCAGCCACGACAGCTCGTAGGTTAGCACTCAGCGCGGAGCCAGCGTTGAAGCCGAACCAGCCGACCCAGAGGAAGACGGTCCCAATGATGACTTGAGTGACATTGTGAGGGCGGAAATTCAACTCATGCGTGCCGTGTCCCCGTCTTTTGCCCAGCATCAATGAGTATGCCAGCGCCGCAGATCCTGACGAGATATGCACAGGAGTACCGCCAGCAAAATCGAGTCCGCCTAGCTTGTAAACCCAACCAGAGGGGTTCCACGTCCAACAAGCGATAGCATCGTAGATGACCGTAGACCAGACGAACATGAATATCACACACGGCAACATTCGACCTCTCTCCGCTACCGCGCCTACGGCAAGGGCCACACTGGGGCTGAAGTCAGCACTACCCTGCGAAGGGCTACCAGCGTGATTACTTACGTGATGGAGGCGAACATGCCTTGATAGACGGCAAAGAGGAGGTCGGGTATTCTGTCGCTGCCGACCGACGGTTGCGCCAGGACATTCCTGAAGCCGAAGTTGGACAGATCACCGATGAACTTGCCAGCAGTGTGCGAAAAGGCAAGAGAGTACCCCCAGAAGAACCACTGGAAGGATGTGACTCCCGTGGCCATCATGGAGAGCCATATCAGGGAGAGGGCGGACTTTCTTCGCGCAAGACCTGAGTAAAAGAAGCTAGACAAGTCAGTGAGCTACCTAACGGAACCAAGGATACATGTCATTCATCTCACCCGACACCAGGAATCATGAGTAAGACGAGGGCGGTCGCAACAATCTCCCAGGCAATGTCACCGGACTAGAGAGTCAATCAGTACAAGGTGACCCTAACTTGTCGTCGCAAGCTATTGCGTACTTGGTAAAAGACATTGAGATTCTGAAGTAAAGAGTCACCCCCAGTGGCGATGGTGCCGTTGTACGGATCCTGAACGGTGTAGTTGAGGTTGCCAAGGTCGACACCTGCTCCATTGACCGACATGACGAATGTGCCTCCTCAAGGCCGGATGGAGTTGAACGAAAACCACCCTATCCAGGCAGTTAGAGAATGTGAGGATGGTCTGGTTACTCCGTCGATTGCTCGACGAATAGCGAGACCGCGGGTCGGATTGCAGGAGTAGTGTAAAGTAATTGGCGTGCTGAAGGAGAAGTGGTGAAGTAAGCGACGTGATGCGATAGGACGGCTTCAATTAATTTTGCTGCACGGCTTTGCGCTTGGTCGCGGCTAAGATTTGGGATCGGGTTCGCAGACAATGAGGGGCCCGGTTGATTCAAGGTCGGATTGAAGCTGGGAATATGAATTACTATTAGACCTTGCTGGTTGTGAACGAGTGTATGTGTGTAGGTCGGGTTGATGTTATCTGTTGGGGCTCTCTATTTCTATCACTTGTGGAAGATAAAATAGGCATGGGACGGAGGACGAAGGCGGCGGGGGTTCACGGTGATTAGCAGCCGTGACCAGCAGCAGTGCCAGTGACAGTCGTGGGGGTTCCGACAGGGAACACACCTCATATCTCCCGTCGTGATAGGGTGCACCTTGGAGATAACTAAAGTCGGACGTTACTCCTTCTCACCTAGTAATGCATTCTACCCGGTAATGCAGCACGCTAGCAGGGAGGTTTTAGAGCTCATTTTTTTAGAGTTACAGGATTCTTCTTCGATCTAGAACCAGACAACTTGCATCTTTAATTGAGTCAAACCACCACCAATACTGCATATTTAGATCTAAAAGTTATGCCTAAAGCAAAACCAATTATACTAGGCCTAGCTAATCGAGACTCGCGAATAGAAGATGCTATTGTGGCGTTTCGAACACTTTATAGTCAATATAAGACTAGTCTACATATCAAGAATTCTTTTGAATCGTCTACTATCAAAGTCGTTGCAGACTTCTACTATATTGTTTCTATTATTCTTTCGAGACATCTAAAAGAGATTACAAAGTTCTTAAAGATAACACATATTTAAAAGCAACACATTACAAAAGAGAAGAAAGAGTTACTAGTCAAATAAATAGAATTGATGCAAATTTGAAGATAATTGTTACGAGTTTGCCAAATTCGATTAATAGCGATAGAGTTCTTAATTAGACGAAACGTCAATATTATTAAACGTTCTTTAGATGTTAATTGAATATAGAAATTTTTGCAACGTTATTTGTATCTTGATAGCAATTGGTCTCAATCGATCGAACATAATCGTCTTCGCTTTAATTGTTACGAAAACATCTAGAAGTGATTTTTATTTTTTCAAAAAATAATAAAACGCTATAATCTTCTTCTTCTAGATATCTATAACATAAATAAAAAGAGCTTTGCTTAAAAATTACTAGAAATTCTTAAAGTTGTTTGTAACAAACGTTTAAAAGATATCGATAAGTTTCTACATAAGTATTGCGATTTACGCGAATAAATATCTATTATTAAGTGCATTTGCGTCGACAAAACAACTATATTATTGTATTTGATCTTCGTCAAAAAGAAGCATTTATATATATAGTTAGATACTTTTATTGCATGCAATTTAAAAGATACTTCTACATTTGCAACGAAAAACGAATAGACAAACAACAAGATAGACATTAAATAATTTTAACAATCGTTTGAATTGTAGACTTGTTGTTGTCAACGAAATCAATATCGTTGCGTAATTCTTGATAAGTATAAATCTTATCTAATTATCGAGACTATTTAATTCTACATCAATAACAACATTATTATAATTTGCTTACTATTGCATTTTATGCATCTTTTGCAATCTCTAGATGTAGACATCTTTAACTCGATAACGATCTACTATAAAAGCAAACTAGAGACTATGCTATCTAGCAAATTTGGCTTTATTATTAATAAGCTCAAATTTATACATATCTTTTGCAAAGCGCGTTCGAAAACAATATTTAAAAGCAACGTACTAAGCTTCTAGAAAGCTGTTAAATTATTTTCTTATTATCTCGAAGCAATATTACAAAAGATAAATTGTCGAAACAAAAAACTATCGACGTCTAAGAAAGACTTCGTTATTATTATCGCCTTTAATAAAGTCTTCGTAACTATAGCGATGTCGCCAAACAAAACGAAGATAATCAATAATTGCGTTGTTCGCTATAAGGAGAATTCAATTAATTGCGAAGTTATACTTACTTGCATAACTATAGTTGCTTAGACAATAACAAACACACATGTTTACAAACGCACAAATAACATCTTAATCGAGATCGTCAAACTTGAGAAGAAAAGCAAAAGTCGACAAAAGAAACAAAATAGCAAAACAAAAGTATTAAATAAATAGATACGCAATCAAGAGCATATAAAAGCTCTAATAAAGAACGAAATCAAAGCTTTGAGCAATATACATCTTGGTATTTTTAGATATTCGATGGCGAGTCAATTAATTATAGATCGCATTAATTAGCAAGCTACAAAGAAGACAAAACAAGCAATAAAAAATATAGCAAAAAAGACAACAAAGCAATTAACTATATTAAAAAAACAAACAACAAAAAATAAAAATAATCTATGCAAAATCTTTAGAAGTCTCGTCGATACTAATATTCTCGAATTTTAGAGCTTTCGATCTAGTTCGAAGAAGTGTTTTCGAAAGAGTTCTTAAAAAACTACTATTTATGTGCTAAATACTTCTTATTTGTTTTTTTCAATAGCGTTATATATTACGTCTTTATTGTTTTCTTAAATATCTTTATTGTTATTTTCGTTATTATCTTCGTTATTATTTTCGTTATTATCTATATCGAAGTTAAAGAAACAAAGAAAAAAGTTATTACAAAGAACAATTAAGACAACAATAAAGAAGTCTTTTGAGTACAAAGCAATAACAACTTCTATTGAATTACGAGTTAGTCGAACTAAACAAATAATTAAGTCTTTTGAACAATAATACTTGCAAAATCTCTATCAAATTGCGTGTGCAAACTCTATTGTCGTTGTTTTATATAAAGACGTTATAGCTTATAAAGCGATCGCATATTATCTTATAATTTTGAAGACAATAAAGAAGATAATGTTGATTAACGAAAGTAATCTAGATACGAAAGAGATTGTTATTGATATATGCAATATCTATTTATGTAATGTCATAGCGCCCCCGACGCGCTAGCGCCTCAGGGTATGGCAGGGCACGTAACCTCGAATGCCTATAAAAGTCTCGAATGACAAGACACCTCTTTCTAGTTAAATAGCGAGAAATAGACTCGTACGTTATAACGAGTATTAGATAGAGAAAAAGCTCGTCTTTCGTTGTTCTTCAACAATTAGTTTTATTACTATTTACTTTATATAGTTAAGACATAGTAATACAAGTCTATTATATTTTACGTCTTTTATATTTTAGTGCGTTAACAAAAAGCAAACGCATTTGCACTTTATAGTTTTAATTGTTTTATCTTTCGAAGAGAAAGATTTAAGACATAATAATATTATGTCGAATTATAATAGCTTAAATTACGATAACTATTTAATTACTAAATTAGAATTTAAAGACTTTAATGCTTTTCGAGACAATAATTGTTTACAAAACGTCGACAAAAATAATTCTTACTAACGTAACAATAATAAAGAAGAAAGTCTAGCTACAATTAGAACTCTTACTTTATATTAGCAAATAAAAATTTTAATAACAAAGATTTAAGATTTGCAAAATATTTAACAAGCTTAAGTTATAATAATTAAATAAACAAATTCTTAAGTTTCTTAATTTGTTATTGTATTGTTATTAATAATATTTAAGTTTTTAAAGTTTAAAAAGCTAAAATTGTACAAAAGTTAAAGCGTAAAAAAACACATTATTTAGTTTTAAAAAATCGACATTAATATAATGCGATTCTTGACGTATTTTATTACAAATAAGAACAAAATTCTTTATTATATATTATTTTTAAAAAACAATATCGCTATTTAATAATATTTAAGAACAAACAATAATACTAAGTTAAAAAGCGAGATCTTTGAAAATTTTAAAAAGTTTCTATTAAATTTAATAATTAATTTTGCTAATTGTTGTTTTCTTGTTTACAAAAAATAGAAAATTGTTAAATAAAAATTAAATCAAAAGATAATTATCTTTAAGAAATATCTAAATAAGTTAAAGATTTATTTAGCATTGTTTTTAAAAAAATATAGAATTTATATATTTTTAATTAAGTTAAAGTTAAACTTAAAAGTAAAAATTTTAAGTATTGATAATATATTAGATACTTGCGATAAATTTCTAATTATAATTATTATATAAAAATAAATATTAAATTGTATTCGCAAAGCAAACGCAAGCAACTTTAAAAATTAATAAATTACAAAAAATTTTAATGTCTCTTTAAATAGATTTTATTAAAATTGTCGCTTAAACAATGTTAACAAATTTATTAAAAGTAAGAAATTCTATATTTTTAAAAATTTGTCGATGTTGTGCAAACAAATTTATAAAATTAATAACGCAAATCATTTAAGTCGTATCGAATATTTTAAATATTATAAAAAAGAGTATTACAAAATAGAATATCTTAATAAGCACAAATAAGACAAGTCTATTATTTTTGCTATTATTACAACAAATGCAAAAAAAAATAAAGCTTTGTCGATGTTTCGCAAGCAAAACAAAAAATAAAAATAAAAATAATAAATTCGATTTTAATAAAAGATTAAACTTGACTTTTTAATAACAAACGTTAAGTTATAAATTTAGTTAACTTAAGAACTAAGATTAATCTTATTAATTATGTCTATATAGTGCAATAGAAATTGCAATTTATATTCGCTATCTTATTAATACTAAATTTTTTTAATAATAATAATTATTTTTGTTACAACATTTATAAGTTAATTTATTATTTAATTGACTTATAAGATTAACATTAAAAATGCACTACTTTGTTCTACTTAGTAAAATATATAAGTTTTGATTTTATATTAAGTATGTTAATGTTATTTAAGTAAGATATATTGATTAATTCGAAAATGCAAAGCTAACAATTCAAAATTTTAAATAAAAAATAAAAAATAATTGATTCTAAGTAGTTTGTTTTAGATTTTGTTAAATATAGCATAGTTTATGCAATTGTTTGCGCTAACGTTACGAAAACGTCGAACAAAAAACTAGCGAAATTTAAGATTTCTAAGAAATTAAGAAATTTAGAAAATGTCTATAATAATAAATTAGCTAAAATTCTATTAAAATTAAGAAAAGAAAATTACGCTATTAAGTTTTAGAACAATAAAGAGTTATTCTTTATGTCTTTTTATAATTTTTTACAAAACAAATTAGCAATACTTCGACAATATTTTAATAATACGTTAGTTAAAGATTAAATTAAGTATTCAATTTCGTTTATAAACATTTCTATTCTATTTATATTAAAATTGAACGATAAATTATGTTTATATATCAACTATAGAGATCTAAATGCGATTATTATTAAAAATTGTTATTTATTGTCTTTAATTACGAAAACGCTAGATCGTCTATGCGAAGCAAAGCGCTTTATTGTTTTAAATCTAAAAAACGTCTATTATTGCATTTGCATTAAATGCGACAATAAGTAAAAGACAACGTTTTGTACGCGCTATAAGTATTTTAAGTATTAAATTATGTTATTTGAATTAGCAAATATATTCGCAACTTTTTAAATTTATATTAATAAGATGTTGCGAAAGTTAATTAATGTAACTTGCGTAATTTATATAAATAATATACTTATATATAGCAATAATTCGACAAAGCACTAGCGTTATGTTAAATAAATGTTGAAACACCTTCGCAAATATTTGTTATACGTTAATTTAAAAAAGTGTAAATTTAATACTATTAAGATTAAATTTCTAAGTTTTATTGTATCTCTAAAAGATGTACAAATAAATTTAGAAAAAATTAAAACAATTAAGAAATAATTTAAATCGAAAACTTATTACGAACTTTAAGTATTTTTAGACTTTATAAACTTTTATAGATGCTTTATATATTATTATTCGAAAAGAGTTGTCTCTCTTATTAATTTATTAAAAGAAAATAAAAATAATAAAAAATTTAATTTTTTTGTTTGATTAAATGAAACAAAGCAAGCGTTTTGTTAACTTTGCGATATCTTTATATTGATTTTCCTACTTTATTATTACAATTTAGACAAGAAAATTAGAGTAAAAACTAATACGTCTAACTTTGCAATCGCGAGCATTCTAAATTAACAAAATAATAATAGAAATTAACGTCTAATAACGTTCTAATCGCGAAAAATAATTTTGACGAAACAAAATTATAAGATGTATAATTAGGAATTGCTAACTATTGTAATCGCTTTTAAGCAATAAAGACAATATTTAAAAAGCAATATTTATCTTATTAAAATATAATCGAATTATAATAATTTTAGAGAATTTATAAATTAAAAGAAGCTAAACTTAAGACAAGCTTGTTAAGCGCTCAAGTTAGTTGTCTATAATTTTGAAATTTTTTATCGTCTAAATAAGAAAATTTTGACGAATAAATTGTTAAAATGTCTTAATTATAAAAAGATTTTGTTGTTAAATACAAGATTGTTGTTAACGTTGCAAAACAAATTAACGTTGTTATTTAACAAAGATTTGTTAACGCAAAACAAACGAAAAGTATTAAGTAATTTGACTCTTGTATCTTAAAATAAGTTAGCGTTGTTGTTTAATAAAAAGTTGTTAACGCAAAGCAAACAAAAGATATTAAATAATTTGATTTTTGTATTATAATTAGCAAAAGTACTTACTAGTAACGCGAAAATTTTGCGATTATAAAATAGAAAGAAAGTTTAAGAAAAACTAGCATCTCTATTTTAATTAATTGAAGTACAAATTGTTATTTTAAAAAAAATAATTAAAGATATGTCAAAGAAATTGTATAAAAAATTTTAGAAATTAATAAAATTCTTAATAAAGAATCTCTAAATTAAAGATATTTAAATCGAAAAAATTTAAATTAAAATTAAAAAGTTGTTTTGTTGCAAACAAACAATATAAGCTTTAAATTAAAAAAATTTCGTTAAACATAATAAATTGCTTTATATCTTAAAAAATGCAATTATTAGAAAAAAGTTAATTCGCAAAAATTATAACAACTCTTTGACAAAACATTTTGAAATTAAGAAAACTTTAAATTTACTTTAGCGAAAGTATTTCTAACTTGTTTGCGCTAAGTAAATAAAAGCGTATATTAAAATATATAATGTCTATTAATACATTAAAGTTTTTTATTATAAATTGTATAATAAGTTTCGATTCTTACTTGTAGCAAAGAAGTTATAAAAGAAAATTATTATAAACTTTGTAACAAATTTGTTGTCGAACAAATATTGTAAAGTTGTATATAATTCGATTTTTATAATAGTTGATTGTTGTACAAAAATAATCAAATATATATCTATAATTACTAGAATCGATATCGCAAAGCTAGCGAAAATGTTTTTCGATAAAATTGTTTTACGCTTCGAAACGCTAATTGACATAGTAAATAATAAAGAATTTGTTTTTATTAATGTTTTTTAATTTGTTATATATTTTTATGCATAAATTAAAAGACAATTAAGTATTGTTTTTTATTCTTAGTGTTGCGCAATACGACGACAACATGCCTGAAGCTTGCAAATCGTAATAGTAGCAAATAAGCAACTTGAAAAGCTATTCGCCTACTCTTGATTAATTTGCTTAGCAAGTTGGCTCAAATCTAAATTAACTTAATTAAAGTAAGTTAGATTCAATTGAGATTAGCTTAGAAATTACAATATATTTTGCAATTTTTGCTCTTTGTATGTAATTATTTTCTATAAAACTAATAATTTACTACGTTGTTTGTTATATCTTTTAATAGATTATAAGTTCGAATTTGCAAAGACTTTTAACTTAACAACTCTTAATGCTATTATCGCGACAATTTTGATTGCGTCTTAAGAAGAACAAAAGACATTGCTATTAACAAGTAGAAATCGACATATATCTTCAAATTATGCGAGAAATTTTTGCGCAAACAAATTAATTTCGTTCGATTACAAGTTCTACAAAAAACAAACGACAATAAGAAAGATTAATTTATATATTTAAAAAAAAGCTAGTTAATACTTTAAAGAAAGCAAATTATATTGTTTAAAAGAGAGTTAGTTAACGCTTTAAAAAGAGCAAATTAAATTGCTTTAAAGAAAGCAAACACAATATTTAAAAACATTATTAAGGCGACAACGTAATTACAATTTTCGTATTAAATCGATAAAAAATTAGTGCATTAAATTTTTTTATTGTTACTTGACAAACATTACTTTATCTATCTTTTTTATTTTTTTGTCAATTTTACTTTATTTAATTTTATATATTATAAAAAACGACGTACATAAAACAATCGATATACTTAGTCGAATTACAAACAAGCAATAATTTCGTCAAATAAGAAATTATTTTATAGTAGAAAATCTTTGAAATGTAATTCAATCTTTAGATTCTATTGTACTTTTTATCTTTATAAGCAAAACTAATTTAATATTATCAATAATTTTTTAATCTAAAGACGTAAAAGCAAATATTAAGATTACTCTTTATATTTAACTTTATCTAAACAAGAACGACAAAAAAAACGTAATTATTATAATTACGACATATAAGATATAAAGATTTTTGATATATAAGTACAAAGAGAAGCTTTAGATTATTAAAAGATAGCATCTAGCAAACTATATAAACTACAAAAAGTTTATTGATCAAAACATTAATAAAGCATAAATGCATTTTAAGAAACTAAAACAAAAGATTGTTAAAACTTAATCTAATATAAAGAAACTATGTGGCAACAATAAACTAATTTAGACGTTGCTAATTTTTTTGTCCTTGAAATATATTGCAATTGGAGATACTCTTAATGCTTAAAATTCTTTTAACGTCGACGTAACTCTTTAAAAGTTATTAAAAAAAAATCATTGCTTAAAGTTAATAAGATTGCTATATAAATTAAATGCAAAGCTAATTGTTCGAAATTTTAACATTAATATCGAGATTTTTTTTTAAAATCGAATTTTAATTCTTATCGAAAATTTAGTTTTTTCGATTAAAAAATAAATAAAAATGTACGTTGTTGCTATCTTTATTAGAGTCTTAAATATTTTGTTAAAAAGTATCTTTTTTGTATCGATATTCGCAAATACATTTAAAAAAAAATAAAAAAGACAAAAATTATTAAAGATAACAAGCGAAAATCTTATAAAAAGCATTGTGTTTACAATATTAAAAACAATAACTTGTCAAAAATTTTTTTACTTAATAACAACAACTTTAATATTAAAAAAAGCATTAATAAAGAACTTGCAACATTGTTTAAAAAAAATACTAATAAAATTCTTAACAATAAATAAATTGTTAATATTGACGCTTTCTTATATATAACTAATTAGCTTCAATATTTTAGAAATTTCTTTATCGTTATTTCTAGACGCATTGTTAAGATTGAAGAGAGAAAATTGTTTTTAAATTAATGTAAAACAACGACAATACGTACAAAGAATAAAAACAAAGTATATTTAACAAATGTTTTTTTCGTTTTAAACTTTAAAGTTAATCTTTTATCTAACAAACATATGTGTCAAAAAAAATTATATAAAATTTTTAATAAACACAACATATAAATGCGAGATAAATAAAAAAGACGTATTTTTATTGCAAATTAATAAGAAGACGTATATATAATAAGCAAAATAGCGTCGAACTTAAACAAATTTGCTCTTATTGCTATTATATAACAAAAATCTTTTGTAATATTTTTAGCAATTAATAACGCATTTAATTAAAAGAATTAAATACAAATTAATGTTAACAAAGTAATTATTAACAACTTTAAAGTAAAGCTATATAGTCTTTAATATTGTTAATTTGCTTATTTAGACGCAATTAAGCTACGAAAATTGTATAAGATTACTACACTCTTAAAGCTCGTTTTTATTATTAAAGATATAAATTTTTTTTGTAAAATATGCGTATTAATTAAGCTTTACAATAAGAGAAATTATTATATTAACAAATATAAAACAATTATTTTAGCTTTTATTTTAATCGATATTTGCGAATTATTGCTAGTCTTAAAACTCGAACACAAATATTTTTTTAAAATTGTTAATAATTACTTTTGTAAAACATAGATATTAACAATAATTAAACAAAAATAAATTATAAATATTTTTTGTTAATAACAAATACAAACAAAGTTTTAAAATAAAGTTAAAGTATTTGCAATTTGTAGCAACAACAATATAGAGCTTAAGTTAACACTTAATAAGTAATGTTTATTTTTTAACGTCGTACTTAACTATACTTTGTCGTACAATTCTCTTTAAAATAATGTTGCTAAACAAAATATACAAATTATCAAAAACTTTATAAGAGTTATAATTAAAGAAACAAAACTTTTTATTAAATTTTAGTTAAAAGTTGTACAAACAAATACATATTTATAAAATCGCGTAACAATTAGATTGTTTATTAACAATAAATTTATTATATCTATAGAGATATTTATTAACGTCAAATTATTTATTAATTATTTGCGTATATAAGATTGCAAATACTATTTCTATATAAACTTCAAATCTTTTTTTGTCAAAAATAAAAAAAATAAGCTTATAAATAAAGAACAAATAGAAGTGTTTCTTAAATACGTCGACAAAACAAGTGTATTTGTCAAAATATAAATATCGAATTTAGATAAAATTATTAAATATAATGTTGTTAAATATGTCAAAAACAAAAAGAGAAAATACATTGATCTTAAAATACGTATTAAGATTATTAATATTTTGTTAAAAAGATAATTAATAAATAGATCTTACAAAGATGCAATTAAAAATAAATTTAACTTAGATTTTGTTTATACTAGCTTAGATTTCGCTTATACTAGTTTAGATTTCGCTTAAACTAGCTTAAATTTCGCTCAAACTAATTTAGATCTTACTCAAACTATCTTAAATTCTTTCTAAATAACTTTAAATAATTTTGTTTTATTTAAACGTTACGTATAAACATTTTTGCATATTGTTATTCTAAAGAGAAAACAAGTTAATAATAGTGCAAAAAACTTAAAAAAACATCGAAGCAAAATTGTTCGCACTATAACAATCTTTATAACTTAAAATATAATTAATAAAATTATAAATTCGAAGTGCGACTTTGCAATTATTAATAAAAAAGACAATAATATTAACAAGCTTATTATATTTATACTAAAAATATAAAAAGAGATTGTAAACAATTTTGTCTAAAGAAAGTTATAAAAAGATGCTATATAAAAGAAATTACTTGCTCTTGTTGCTAATAATATATAAGAGATTATTATTTTTTTTCGAAACGTTAATATTGTAACAAACAAATAAATGTTTAAAACAAAGATATATATAAATAAAATATTAAAGAAGTTTAAAGCAAAATTGATTACAAAAGATTTTACACAAATCTTTGAAATTAATTATAAAGACATTTTTGTTTCGATTGTTAAATTTAATATTTTACAAAGGTTTCTTGTTATTGTTATGCTAAAAAATCTAAAATGTTATTAGATAGACGTTAACAATATCTTTATTCAGTTTTTTTTTAAGAAAAAGATCTATATAGTATTTTTATTTAGAGTAAATATATCTTTAGAGCAATGCTTGCGTATTCTTCGAAGTTTTTATAATTTAAAATAAGTTGTTTGCGATTAATATAAATATTGTGTTAAAGAGTTTATTAAGTTAGATTTTAAACAATACAATATTAATTTTTATCTTTTGTTGCATTTTAAACAACACATTATGCTTTTATTTTATATTAACAATATTGTTATTGTTATATAATTAATAAGTAATGTTGATTAATTTAAACGCAAGTTTTAAAAGATATTTAAGATAAAAAATTTAAAAGAAATAAAAAAAATTCTTAGTATTAAAATTATTTACAATCGAAAAGTTAAAACTTTATGCATAAATTAATCTTATTATGTTAACAAAGTGCTCGATAAATTACAAATGCTTGTCGACAAAAGTAGTTTAACTAAATTGTTTATAAATAAATACAATTCTCTTCGATTTATTAAACTAGAAGATAAACAAATTAATTAAAAAGATTATTAATACGCAATTAAAAGCATTATATATACAATTATTTATATTCGCTTAAATATTGCTTTCGCAATAGAACGTTTAAGTTAATATCTTATCAATTTAACAAAGCATTATAATTAAGCTTTAAAAATACTACTTCGATATCTTCGCTTTATTGTTAACAAGAGACTAACGTATAATAGCAATAAGAGTTTATATTTAGTAACATACTTTAACTTAGACTACGCATTTAATAAATTAAATTAAAAGTTAATTCTTAGATATATATTTATAATAAGCGAAAAATCAATCGCATAAATGTTACGCAAACAAAAATTAATAACAGCATTTATTACTAAAGCTAAGTATATAACTTTATTTATATATACTAAAAAGAGTCTATAAATTATATAGATTCTAAGAAATATTAGCTATACAAAATATTTTAAAAATTTACTAAATTGTATAGATATTGTCGAAAACAAAATATACAAATTTGTATTTTTTATGTAGCTAATAAGCGATAATTAAGCAACTCTAGCATTTATTAAGAACGCTTATATTAATAATAAATCAAAGTATATCGATGTAATATTTTATTACGTTAAAGATTTCTACAAAAGTAATCGCATTTGTATTAAATTTCGTTCGAAGCGCAAATATAATAGCAAATAAGTTAACAAAGTTATTGCTCAAAAACAAGTTTAAAATCTTTATTAAATAACTTAAATTAATAAATTAATAAATTAATAAATTAATAAATTAATAAATTAATAAAAGCTAACAAGCATATTATTATGAAGTAAAAGTATTGCGCAATACAACAACAATATGTCTAAAATTTATAAATTATAATGGTAGCAAATAAATAACTTAAAGAGTTATTTGTCTACTTTTAATTAATTTGTTTAGCAAGTTAATTCAAATCTAAATTAATTTAATCGAGATAAGCTAAACTCAATTAAGATTAACTTAAAGACTACAATATATCTTGCAATCTCTATTCTTTGTATATAATTATCTTCTATAGAACTAATAATTTACTACGTTGTTTGTTATATCTTTTAATACTTAGATAAATAATTTAATTAAACAACAAAATTAAACTTTTAAATACTATCTTCGCATTTACGTTAACGCTAAATAGACGAAATAAGCAAATCTATTATTAATGACAAAATTCGTCTATAACAATAGTTATTACATCTTAGTTGAAATTTCGTTGTTTTATTTAATATACAATTATTATTTAAAGATTTACTATAAAGTTAAGAACAACTTTATTGAAAAAAAAATATTATTAACACAAAAACGTATAAAATAGCTTTATAATTTAAGAAAAATTCTAACAAAGCATCTTGAAAACGTTGTCGCACAATAGACGAAGTACTATAATAAAAAACATAAATTAAAGAGCTTTGTTGTAGAAGAATTAATTATACTCTTAATTAGAAATTTAAAGTAAAAGAAATTTAGCAAAAAAATATTGCATAAGTATATCGAATTATTTAGAATTAAAAACAAGATTAGAACGTAAACTTATTGTCTTATTTTATTTAATATCTACTAGATTTATAATACTTTTTATGTTTTATTTCTAAAATTATATTTGCATTGCGTTAACAATAAATAGACGAAATAAATATTGCAAATTTCGAAATTTATTAACAACGAAATTTAATAAAAGATTAAAAAAATTCTAAACAAAATTAAGTCAAAGAAGCAAATATAATATAAAATTAAATAAATAAATTAAGACAAAAAATATAATTAATAATTAAGAAAAAAGTTTCTAGATAATGTTAATAAGTTGCGAAAGAACTTTAAGAAACAAATATATAATAAACGAAAACAAAAAAGATAGTATAACGCGTATTGCGACAATAACAATTATATTAACAATAACTTGCTTAATAAAATATCGCACAATTGTTATTGTATCGTCGTCGTATAATTAAGTTACGTAAAAAGATTTTTTTATTTTATTATACAAAATGCTAGAAATAATAAAGTTGTTTCTTTTAACATAAATGCTTAAAACATAGCTTAAAAACAAAGTTATCTTATTATTGTTAATTAGTTAACGACGTATTGCAATAATTTAGCAAGCTCTTAATATTTTATTAAATTTGTCTTAAAACAATTAGAGAAAGCTTTCGAACTTATTTAAAAATAAATTGTTAAATTTTTTAAAATTAATTATAGATAAGTCTTCGAAGTTGTTCGAAGTACTTACATTCTTTTAAGAAAAATAGATTACAAAGAATTTGTTTCGCATAGTATTTTTTGTTTTTGTTATAAATTCGTTTTTGTTATCTATACGCATTTTTGCTTTCTTTATTTTCTAAAAATATGTAAACAAACAAAGCGTAAACAAAATAAAAATAAAAATTTATTACATTTTTATTTAACAATTTTGTCGACAACTTAAAGTTGCAAAGAGATTTAATTTTAAAGTTGCAAAATTTTAGAAAAAAATCTTTCGAATTTGTTTAATTTAGATCGACGACAAACTTAAAAACAATTTGTTTCAATTTTGTCTTTTTCGTCTTTATTAACAATTTGTTTTCGTTTTTGTTTTTATTTTGCTTTAAATTTTAAATATATGTTAATAAGATATTAAAAAGCAAACAAAAATGCTTATCTTTAATACTTTTTTAAAAAATAGATTAATTAATTATTGCGTTTTAGCGAAAACTTTATTTCGAATTATCTTTGTTTTTGCGAATTTTTATTTAAGCTTAACTTGACGCTTTTGAGCGAGAGTTAAATTTCGTTCGAATTAACAAATACGAAATTAAGTTCGATTTGTTGTTAATAAAATAAATTCTTTATTGCGTCGTCAATTTTTTATTGTGCGAACTATACTTTTTTGCATATGCTTTATATGTTTAGTAATTATGTTTTTTATCTCAAATTTCTCGCAATAATTAATAACGAAATTCTTTATATTATCTTAGAAGCGTTTAACGAACTAATAAATATTAGCAATTATCGCATCGTAAATGCGAACAAAATTTATTACAATATAGCAATTTAATTTGCGATAAAGAATTTTGCAACAAACATAAATATTTCTTTTTTCGCGAACGCATATATGCTTGTTTACGCAAGTTATGCACAAAAAATTATTACAAACTATAATATATCAATATCGCAAACAACAAAATGTTAAGATTGTTTACTCTTTTAATTTTTTAATTTTTTAAAAAATGTAATTAAAGAAACAAAAGAAAAGAAAGCGAAAAACATGTTAATTTAAGATTTGCACTATATATATAAACTTTACGCATTGTTGTTTTTGCGACAATTTATTTATAGCGATAAAGCAACTACAATTAAGAAAAATATAAGAAAAAAGAAAGAAAAAAAAAGAGAAACAACAATATTTATGTTTATAATTTATTTAGCGTTTGCGCAATGCTAATTTTACTTTAAATTTTGTTTAAAATTTTAACAACAACAAATAACAAAGCGATAACATATTATAAATTGTTATTGTCGTTATTACGTTGTTCTACAAGTTGTGTTAAGTTAACACATAAATTTATTTTTATTAGATAAAAGACTCTTTTTCTCTTAATTTTTAAAAAAATTTGAGAAGATTTTTAACAAGTTTTTGCAACGTTGACGCTTAGCAAACGCTTTTGCCTTAATAAGACTAATATAGCTTTTTACATTATTAAGGACTAATGCTCTAAGAGAGAAAATAATTGTAATATTATAGCGCCTTCGACGCGTTAGCGTCTCAAGATATAGTAGAGTACGTAATCTCAAATGTCTATAAAAGTCTTAAATAACATAGCATTTCTTTCTAATTAGATAGCGAGAAATAGATTCGCACGTTATAACGAATATTAGATAGAAAGAAAGTTTGTCTTTCGTTGTTTTTTAACAATTAGTCTTACTATTATCTATCCCATATAGTTGGGACATAGTAATACAAGTCTATTATATCTTACGTCTTTCATACCTTAGTGCGCCAATAAGGAGTGGGCGCACTCGCACCTTACAATTTGCTTGTTGATATCGCTAAGGCGCAATTCAAAGTCGATAATCTTATTGATTTAAGATTGCCAATAACTAATAGAATAGTTATTTGAATAGTCTAAACGATAATTAGCATAATATTTGGGGAAAGGTAGTAAATAACGCATCTACAAACATAGTTCAATTGGAGTGCTATTTAGGTCTTATTTTGAGCACTCGAAAAGATATGTTTTAGATTTATCTCTTAAATAAATATCGCAAAGACTATCTGCGAGATTAGGATCTTTCTCGTTCTATTTTGGTAATAGAGAGACATATTTGGTGAGATTTCTCGTGGTGGTGGTGGTGTTCTCTGTCAACCCTAATTATATAACCCTAAAACCCCCTGCTAGCGTGCTGCATTACCGGGTAGAATGCATTACTAGGTGAGAAGGAGTAGTGGCCGCTTCCGCGCATGCATGATTGCCCTGACTAAAATGACTCCAGCACATATACGAAGTCAAGTACTTTAAGAGAGCGCTTCTCGGCATCGCCTTGCTCCGAAGAAATGCGAGTTGAGAAGGGCGTGCTGGAACGCTGTCTCACACGTGCTTCCGGCCACCATGATTACCCCTGATTGAGGTACTTACCCCCGACATCATGGTCTCCACCGGCTCTGTGTGGTGCAAGCATCACGCCAGCAGATGTACCAGATCGGGAGAAGATTGCCCAAAAACGCTGCCTACGTGACATAAGTTGACGTTGCCTCGGACGCATCGAACAAGCCCATCTGAGACGTTGTTACCGCTACACGGCGTTGTGTACCATGAGTGACGATAACGACAGGTTCATGCCTCGTTGAGAGTGGCAACATCCACATCATTTTCCACGCAGACATCTGGATATTCCACGCAGTGATACCCTCAAGCTTGCAAACATCAAACCTGCAGTTCCATGTAGAGGCCCCCTTTCCATCGCTAGTTCCTCTTCGCCAAGATATCGTGGATGTTCGTAGCAAGCCTATTGACTTGTGCGTACTCGGTTCTCGAGACTCTTTTCGCTCCATTGAATCTTCGTGCACCGCTTAAACCGCATTAGCGAGCAGGCACCCTCGACCAGCGCTCTATGTGGCGACGGCAGGCACCACAAGCTTCGTTGAGGGTAAACCAGCTCCAGCCAGTATGATGGATGGCTGAATAACCGGGTGGCTGCCACGCTTAAGGCAACTGTGTGACGCTTCTCCCTGTCCGCAGTCCCCGTGCTGCAATGGGAGAGGCGGGCTTCTGTCTGAAACTTGAAGACCGTGATGCAGTCTTGATATTGCCTGCATCTTTTTCTTTGGAGAAAAGAACCAGAGCAAGGTGAAGCTCCTTGACTGAGGCCACGAATACTGAGCTGAATCGTAGCCTTTAGTAAATTAAGGTACCGTACCTCGCCATAACATGATCGCCGGCCATAAGAAATACGTTGTTCTCGGCCGTACAAGGTTCCAAGATCAACCGAGCCAAAACCAGCTTCGCCCTTCTGATGATAATTCTTGTCAACGTGTCTAACACTGAAACTACTTGTGCATGAGAAGGTGATTCATAGGAATGCACGTCGGAGAAGCGCTTGACTATTGGGTCGTTGGTATTGTTGCTGTGGACGAATCGGCCGCAAGACCAACAGCTTGATGAATAGTGACGCCTAATTAATGGGCTTTGCTTGTTCGTGTTATAGTAACAGCAAGATTTCCTATGATCGGTTTTGGATCAGATAGAATACATGCAGTGCTTTCTAAACTCAAGGAACTGCAGCAAAACAGCGATGCCGCTATTCCACTTTGTGAAGGCAGAAGTCGAAACCTAGCGCCACAAGGTATCCTCCGATAGCTGGAGGTTCAGTTTCTTGACAGGGCTCAAGCTTCCGATAGCCACCAAAGTTGGCTTGGCGTACTTAACCGCAAGAATAGCTGTACAGCTGTCTCTGAATCTTCTGCGTCATTCGTATTGCGAGAGATCCAGCGGAACACTGCTCCCTCTGCCTGCCCTATACTTCTTAGGAAAGCCAACGAAATCCCTCGGCTTGGGTAATTGGCTTTCATCTTGGAACCGCCACCGCGCATCTTCAATCATGACCTTACCAATACCGTGGCTTGAGCCATAGCTTCTTAAAGGGCTACGGTTGCGGTTAGGCGAATTCCCGTTGGACAAGGTATACGCGCTGGGGACTAAATTTGATTTCTGTGGTGTCTGAGAGTGGGGCCGCGAAAGTGGAGGTGGTGGGCCCGAGGGTGCCGGAGGAGCCACTGAAGTCACTGATTGTCGTGATGCAAGGGGAGAAGAAGAAGATACCGGTGGTGGCGGTGGAGGAGGGGCAGCAGACGATGCAGATGGTGAGGGTGAACCGCTATCAAAAGCGTTTCTCGCTGCTTGCATTGCAAGGCTCTGAGAAATGTTGTCGCTGTTAGAGGAAGGTGCATTTAGAGGTGGAGGTTGAAGGCTTGAGCGAGCGAGTGGAATCGTAGAGGCCGTCGACGGTGGCGGTGGTGGTCTTGGAGCAGATGAAGGCGGTGGTGGAGGCGCTGATGGAGGGGTTGAGGCTTTCGTTGGTGGTGGTGGTGGAGGAGGTATGGCTGAGGAGGGTTTTCTTAATGCAACAGGCGGTGGGTGGGGCTGTTTCGACAAGCTTGAAGGAACTGGCGGGGCTCGTGGTGCTGTGACATCCGACGAAGATTGAGCTCGAATAGATGCTTCGAAGTTGAGTCGCTGTCCTGGTCTAGGAGGTGCTTTTCGGAGGTTCGCTACCAGTGCATTTGCTAGCTGAGGAGGTGACGACTCGGACGTGGGTAGAGCCGGCCTCAAAGCACCTAGCTTGGATACTGTTGGCGGCCGTGGCGCCGTCGAAGTCGGCGGTCTGGGAGTGGTAATTCGCGAACTCTCAGGATCCGAGAGGTACGAAGAATCCCGGTCCGCACCAGTATCAATCCCTCCTCCAGTCCTCTTTAGCTTGGGGATTCCGCCGGCGAATATCCCGCCTAATTGAGGTGCCGTTGGCACTTCTCCACTGACGCCGCTACCTCCACCGCCACCGGTATCACTGTTGCTTCTAGCTCGAGTCGTTGACGTCGATTCTGGTATGAGAGGAGCAAGGCCCGCGGAACGCTTCCCCGAACCTGGCACTGCGGGTGCCCCGCTCGAGGGTGGCCCTCCTGGAGCAACAGAACCGTTGTCTAATGCTGGTGCTGAACGATCATTGGTGACAGCTTTTTTGAGTCTGGTCCCTTTTGCAATGTCCCCAAGCAAAGCTCCCTACATATGTCAGCCCGAGGCTTGCTTAACCAACCCAGCGCCAAGTGAGCTCCACCGCGGCTTTCGTAGCTTCGAGCGTAAAAGAGGGCACTCACTCGATCTTTGCTGTCTGATGGAGGCGGCTTTGTAGGAAACGTGCGGGCGCCTGGAGCACCACCAGGTGGAGGAGGGGGAGGCGGTGGCCCAGGACCGCGGAACCCTGGCATCGGCGGAGGAGGTGGTGGGGGCGGAGGAGCGGGCATCTTGGTGGAAATGTTCTGGGGATCAAGGAATCGTCTCGGAAGTTACCTTAGATGTTACAAAAGTGGTACGCTGCCACGCATCTTACTGCCTGAAATCGTAGGGAGTAGTCGTGGTTAAAACGAAGTAAAGTCCGTTCCTGGAAATTTTCGTCCGCAAACCCCGAATGGTTCACTTGCGAGCGCCGATCACAGTTGTGGTACTCCACACTGACCTTCTATATTTAAGAAAATAGGGAGATGAGCTCTAGGTAAATGAGGTGCTACAGATTGCAAGTGTACGGTCTTCTCAATGGCGCTCAGCGATACCGTTGCACCGCAAGGTGGACGCAATCCGGCATGCAACACCAGCGCATCATTGTCCTCGACCCACATCTGAACCAATATTACCCACATCTACTTTCACCTCGTATCTTCTCGACTTCACTTTGGTCCAGACACGACCGTGAGTCCAAGTCAGACCCGCGCCGAGACTCGTCGTATGTAGAGCAAGAACTCCGGGGGGTGTACGACAAAGCCCATAGTGTCCTGACATCGTCCACCGCCCCAAGCGAAAGAGCGACGCAGGAATGTTTAGAGGCTTGCACGCTCCTGGCTGAGTCTCTCGTGGACGGGGTGGAACATACGGCAAAGTCGAGGACGCCAACCTCAAATCTCCTTGACCTTGAGGAACGGAGGAAGCGGAATGACGGAACGATCTCGAATACTGGACCACTCGCAGCGGCGATGCGACTGCGAGCTATAGAGGGGCTTTCTAAGACAGCTTACAGCATTGTCACGTCGCCGCAAGTTTTCATTACCTCAGAATTGCTAGCGAGCTATGTCAGAACACAGTCGTTGCTTGGTTGTCCAGAGACTATTCCGCCGGTTTTCATCCTTTACGCTTCCAAACCAGTCCCTCTGCCCAATACAGCTCCCATACAGTACAGGAACCCGAATCCCAATAAGGCTTCTTTCGCTGTGCCTCTTGCTATCGCCAATACTGCCCTCACGGCTGCTATTGACAAAAGGGATCTCTCGATATGCTTCGATATCATCAACACCAGTGTCTGTACGACTGCTTTCCGTAGATACAAATTCTTCAAGAGAGCGCTTGCCCCTGTCTCTGGACTTGCACTTGCGCCTGCGGCGGCATATTCTGCGGCTTCTCAATGGTCTTTATGGCAAGATACCATGGACAGTGAAGTGGCTAGAAATGTGATGTTTACAGGCCTACTAGCATACGTCAGTTTCACGGCTACCCTTGGGATAGTCGCGATCACGACTGCGAACGATCAGATGGACCGAGTAACGTGGGCAAGTGGTACGCCTTTGCGAGAACGATGGATGAGAGAAGAAGAAAGGGCAATGGTCGATCGTGTCGCTGGCGCGTGGGGTTTTCAAGAGTCTTGGAGAAGAGGCGAAGAAGAAGGTCGTGACTGGCAAAGTCTTCGGGATTGGATAGGTCTTCGGCGCATGGTCCTGGACAAGGTCGAGCTTATGGAGGGCATGGAATGAAGGGTCAGATCCACTCTGAACCGGGCACCCAGAACATTACGGCCAAATCCGCAGATGATCCTAACGAATGGTTGGCGAAGGCACAGACGAGCGGCGAGCGCATTGCCACAATCGATTGGAGCGGCCTATCGTACCAGTAGTTGTGTATCGCCCGGTGTAATGGGTGGGCAACGATGTGCAACTATTCGTCCAGAGACATGTGAAGTCCGATTCCTACGACAGCATGGGCTGTTGGATGCGGAGGGTTCTTAGTAGTCATGGGTAGGGAGAGCGGAGATACGATGGTCACGACAAGTAGCATTCTCGCCATTGAAGGATTTTGGTCCTGCAGTCTATGGCTTTGTATCGCTAGCAATGGAAGCACTCTGCCGAAAACATCTCTAGGCTTTTCCGGCTCGCCCGACTTGGATGATGTCGTTGCCCCTTTCTTCGTCGCTCCTCAACACAGGCCAGCCCAGACCATTCAACTTTGCAAGAGTCAACTCTAATTTCGTGCCCATTATTTTGTAAGTAGATTTGGAAGTATCAATCTGTCCAAATAGTGGTAACTCGGTCTGATATCGCTTGTGATCTGCAGTTGGAAGGTCCAGTCTCACTATCGCCGGAGATGGAAATTCCACAGTTGCGCGTCCCTTGTCGATCTTCTTCAAGTAGTAGCTTGCTATCACCATAGTGGGTGTCTGGTAGAAATCATACCTACGCTGGTGAGTCTATGACTTGACTTGCCGAGCTCAAACTCATGCTTCGGATGAAGATTATACCTGACATGGGATAACGTTTCTTCTGACGTAGCATTCTTTCCACTGCCGAGATAGAGATGCTTCTTCTTCCGCCCACAGCCCTCGATATTCAGGAATTCGTCAAATTCGAGTACCCTCCGTTTGCAGCATGTCCACCCTTTGCTCCCTTCGTGAAACAACGCCTGGCCAGGATGATAGATACACTCTTCGTTGTCGGATCCTGTATATGTGACCTCGGCTGCGAATACTGAGTTGCAGCCACGGCGTCTACATGTCGTGCCGGGAGGAACCGCTTGGGATGGGTCATCGGACTCGGATTCAGGTTGGGGTGAAGTAGCGGGAGCGGCTGGTTTTAGTGATTGAGGCACATGATAGTTTGGTGCAAGCGTTGGAGCTACGTTTGTGCTCGATATCAATCTTGGAGGTAGCAATTTTGGCTCAGATGCTGTGGCCTGCTGGATCGTTTCAGGGTTGTGCGTGTCGTCCACTTCAGCGTGTTTGCCGGTAGTACATGGTGGAATGTCGAGAAACTCGTCGAAGGTTAGGACACGAGGTTTACAGCATTTCCAGCCTACGACAGCGATCAGCGATGGGCCCGACAACTATCGGTAAGGACTATGAAAAGGGCGCCCAGACACCTTTCTGTCCCTCGTGGAACTCAGGCGGTCCCGGATGATAAAGACAAGGTTCGTCGGGATCCGAGAATTGTTTGCCACAGCCCTTATGCAAACATCTCTGCGCCATGCGAAATGCTAGAAGATGCAAGTGATTGACCGGTGAGCAGATGCTCAAGAAGAACCAACGAGGTCCAAAGACGAATGAAGTAAATAATCCAAGCGACTCGAGAACGCTTATCTGAGTGACATCTGAGACCCTATTCGAACTTGCATTAATCGCGGGTTAAAAGCCTTGATTTCCTCCCTAAACGCTCGTATCTCGTAGGTAGTCCCGTCGACACCGATTGTGTAATGAAATAGAAACTGTTCCATACATACAGACTCCACTCTACTTGGCTTGAACTCTACCAATGTATCGATCCTGACCTCCAGGTCTAGCCTCTAACTATATCTTCGACAATTCTTTCGCAATACAACTGCCTTAAGTCAATCTCAATCGAAGCAAAATTTCTGCACGAAACTCTTCTTTAAAATAGAAGTATAATTGGAAGATAATAAATAGGCATTTTTAATATTATTAATTAACAATTTAATACAGCGATAGAGATAGATTTTAGAAAGACTAGGAATTAGAAATACATAGTAATTCAATTTAGTTATTGTATACGAGTTAATTAACTTTATAACAAATTTTATTTAATAAATTTAATATTAATATAATAATATTTTGGCATTTTTCTTTTTAGCTCTATTATCAATACTTTTCTATTCAAATAAGAATCTTCTTTTCTAAAAAACGTTAGTTTCTAGAAGAACAAGAAATTTATAATAAAGCTTTATATTATTGATTTATTGAACAAAGTTAATTAAGAAAGATAAAATAAATATTTTAATTTAATAAAGTATAAAGTTTTCTAAATTAATATTATAATTAATATTATTTTACTTTATATTTTATTTATTTTTAATTATATATTTATTTGTTTAGTTTACTATAATTTAATTTAATTTAATTTAATCTTATCTTATTATTTTATATAATTATATTTATTATTTTCAATTAATATCTATATTAAATATTACTATATATTAAAATAAGATCTTTAGTCTTATATAATATATTTAGCCTAATTATTAGGTCGAGTTACGATGGCAAATTCCTTATATAAGCGGGCTCAAGAAGCTTAACTTTAAAAAATCTTAAATTTTCAAAAATTTATAGCTTTCTTGTATTTTATACGTATTTTACAAAAAAAAAAGTCTATTTATAGAAAATTTAGCGTGCTTTTAAACCAAAAGAATAATTAATCGATTTAAACTAGTCTATGTAGCGCAATTAATTAATAATAGCTTCGGGTCGAACACAAAAGTCTGCCCGAATCCTTGGATCTAGACTGACCGCCTCGGGTCAACCCGACCCGAAAGTCTTGGCGGGTCGATTCCTAAAGTTGGAATCGAAAATCGAGTCGGGTTGGGTCGATTCCTAGAGTTGAAACCGAAACCCGACCCGAAAAACCGACCCAAATTGCCAAGACTATTTAAATAATTATATTATAATTATTAATAGTCAATATATAGTCAATATATAGTCAATATATAGTCAATATATAGTCAATATATATTTTATAATATTTAATTATCTAAATTATAATAAGGTAATGCATTATA